>Ga0208277_1000156_pt1 | contig 39618 bp, 38 predicted proteins | sample ETNtaG_5_FD_185782 | JGI IMG/M metagenome (GOLD analysis project Ga0208277, IMG submission 185782) | Marine microbial and viral communities from oxygen minimum zone, Eastern Pacific Ocean - ETNP201406SV205 (SPAdes) (version 2) | ecosystem: Environmental > Aquatic > Marine > Oceanic ...
ATAAAAGTATATTTTTTTTAGCGAATGATGGTCTTTAAACTCTCAATCTATATCCTGTTTTAAAGATATACCAAACCAAAACTAAGCACACAAACATGAAAACAGATATCATCATGAGGCTTGTGATTACACTAACATCTGCATTCTCATAAAAACTCCATCTAAAACCACTTATTAGATAGACCACTGGATTTAATAATGTGATTTTTTGCCATAAAGGAGGCAACATAGAAATAGAGTAAAAACTTCCTCCCAAAAAAGCCAATGGTGTGATAATTAAAGTTGGTGCGATAGCAAGTTTTTCCCAATTATCAGCCCATATTCCTAAAATAAAACCAAGTAAACTAAAGCTAATTGCGGTTAAAACTAAAAACGCGATCATCCAAAAAGGGTGAGCAATACTTATTGAAACAAACAAATTAGCTGTGAATAATATAATTCCACCTACGATGATCGATTTCGTAGCTGCAGCACCAACATATCCAATGGTAATTTCAATAAAAGAAATAGGTGCTGATAAGACCTCATAAATAGTTCCTGAAAATTTTGGAAAATAAATTCCGAACGAGGCATTCGATACACTTTCAGTTAAAATTGATAACATTATCAACCCAGGAACTATAAATGAACCATAACTTACACCATCAATTTCGGTGATTCTGGAACCGATTGCAGCACCAAACACTACAAAATATAGAGTAGTCGAAATAACAGGTGAAACAATGCTCTGGAATATAGTTCTTCTCATCCTCGACATTTCAAAGATATAGATAGCTTTAATTGCTTGATAGTTCATTGTGATTCCCTCCTCACTAGATCAACAAATATCTCCTCCAATGAGCTTTCTTTGGTTTCAATATCAGAGAACCCAATATCCAGGTGAGATAATTCTTTCAAAAGCAATGAGATGCCATGAGTGTTCGAAGATTCATGAGTGTATATGAGATAATTTTGATTATTATTCAAAGTTATTTTGTATTTCTTTAGTTCCTCTGGAATCCTTTTCATATCATTAGACAGGCTAATTTTAATTTGCTTTTTTCCCAATTCCTTCATCAGACTGTCTTTCTCTCTAACTAAAATTAATTCGCCATGGTTGATAATACCGACTCTATCGGCAATTTGTTGAGCTTCCTCAATGTAATGTGTGGTGAGAATAATTGTTACGCCGCTATCTCTGAGCTGCTTCACTACTTCCCACATTTCTTGTCTTAACTCAACATCAACCCCCGCTGTAGGTTCATCTAGAAATATAATTTTTGGTTCATGTGCAAGTGCTTTGGCTATCAACACTCGCCTTTTCATCCCTCCAGAAAGCGTCAAAATTGAAGAGTTTCTTTTGTCCCATAATGATAATGATTTCAATATTTTTTCGATGTATTTACTATCTTCTTTTTTGCCAAATAATCCTCTGCTAAAATTTACAGTGCCCGAAACAGTCTCAAATGTTTCAGAAGTTAATTCCTGAGGAACTAGACCTACCATTTTTCTTGTTAATCTATAATCATTAACTACATCATTTCCTGAGATTGTAACCTTGCCGCTCCTTATGTTCACAATCCCACATATCATATTTATCAGAGTTGTTTTACCAGCGCCATTTGGGCCGAGAAGAGCAAAAATTTCTCCCTTTTTTATATCCAGGTCTACTGATTTGAGTGCTTCAAATCCATCCTGATATCTTTTGGAAAGGTTTTTTATTTGAATTATATTTTCTGTTAATGACATTGTTTGATTCAATCCCTGATCCAATGATTTGGCAAGTTTTTCAATATAAAATATTATAGTGTATTGTAGATACTAAAATTAACTAAGTTCTTAGGTTATGTTAAAAAAAATACTCGGAGATTAACATGTTATTCAATCGTTTCATCTTTGCAAAGATAATTATCCTACTCGCACTTGGAAGTCAGTCAACTATATCCAACGCCCAAGAATATGATATTAAACTTACTTTTCTTGGAACAGGCGCACCAAGGCCATCTCCAACCCGATATGGACCTTCGATTTTACTTGAAGCTGGTGACACAAAAATTCTTGTAGACGCGGGTCCTGGCATGAGACAGAGAATTTTTCAAGCTGGGGGTTTTGAATTGCTCACAGATATAAATACTGTATTAATTACACATTTACATTTTGATCACACGATAGAATTACCCAATCTCTGGTTAACAGGTTGGTTATTTGGTCGTAAAACAAACATGAAAGTTTACGGCCCTGAAGGTACCGCTGCTTTTATGGATCACTTTGAAAAAGCATTTGATTGGGATTTAAGATACAGATATCTAACCAATGTTCATGAAGAAGGATCTGATCTTATTACTGAAGATATTGAACCAGGAGTATTTTACAACCAGAATGGCATAAAAATAACTGCATTTGACGTAGCACATCTTCCACTGGATCCTGATACAGAAGAATTATTGGGTCTGGAAGGGGCAACGTTTGGTTACCGCGTTGATTACAAAGGAAGATCAGTCATTTTTTCAGGAGACACTCGTTCTCTTCCAGGTAGTAAAATTATTGAAATGAGCAAAGGTGTTGATGTGCTTATTCATGAGACACAAATACCCTATCCAGGAGAATCAAAAGAAGCTAAGCTCGCTAACGTGAGCATGATCGTCCATTCAACTCCAGCCCAAGTCGCACATGTTTTTAATGAGGCTAAGCCAAGACTGGGTATCTATTCGCATATTATTCCTCCAGAAACGACAAGGGATGAGCTATTATCAATGACTGATTATGACGGAAGAATGGAAGTTGCTGAAGATCTTATGACATTGATGATAGGTGATGAGATCACTATTGGAAAAGCTGAAAATAGAGATGGTCAAACATTCCTAGAATCAGATGCTGTTGATGACTAAACTTTAAAATATGATGATTGTTTCTTAACTGATATCTCTAAATGCAAATACCTATCATTGATGTAAAAAATCTTTACTCGGAGATACCCTGTGAAACAGAGAGCATTGCAACTGATTTCATCAACGCATATTCAACACTAGGTTTTAGTTATATCACCAATCATGGAATAGAGAATGAAATCATTTCAGATGTATTTGAAGCTTCTCGAGAATTTCATTCCTTACCACTGAGTGAAAAAAATAAAATTACACTCAACGAATTACATCGAGGCTATATCGCAATAGATACGTCAACTGATGTAAATTCAGATTTAGCTAAAGTCAGGAAGCCCAACCAGAGTGAGTCATTTATGATGATGAGAGAAGCTGGTCCAGATGATCCAGATGTAAAAAATGAATCGTATCTAACTGGACCAAATGTCTGGCCCAATGAGCCATCGAGATTTAAAGAGAGAGTGATTAAATATGCGGATATTATGACAAAACTTTGTGATCGACTCACTTTAATTATTACAAAAGCCCTTGGAATAAGGGAGCTAGAGTATCGATACTTATTTGAAAGACCGACTATTTGGTTAAGATTATTACACTATCCTCCACAAATGCAAAATGATGAAGATTTGTATGGATCAGCCCCTCACAGAGATTTTGGCGCCTTAACTGTATTAGCGCAAGATCAAGTCGGTGGGCTTCAGGTTCAAACTCCTGAGGGGGGATGGTTAGATGTTCCTGAATTACCAAATAGTTTCGTTGTTAATGTTGGAAATATGCTTCATAGGCTCACTAACGGCTTATTAATCTCAACTCCTCACAGAGTGATAAATAAATCAGGCAAAGAAAGATATTCATGTCCTTTTTTTTATGATCCAAATATTAATGCTGTAATCAAACCCCAAGGAAATGGAGTTTCTTCAAGTAATCCTGAAAAATATAAACCAATAATATATGGTGATTATTTAAAGCACGAATTGACATCAACATATACCCAGCATCAAAATGAGTAAAAAATCATACAAAACATGGGCAAATCGACCTGCATTCTTACTGGCGACAGTTGGGGGTGCCGTCGGGCTGGGAAATTTATGGCGATTTCCCTATATTGCCGGAGAAAATGGTGGTGGTGGTTTTGTAATCGTATATCTCGCTTTTGTTTTTTTATTTGGTCTACCTGTTCTCTCTAGTGAGCTTTTAATAGGAAGAAAATGTCATAAAAGTGCTCTTAATTCTATGAGGGAACTCGTAGCTTTTCATAATGCAAATTCAATCTGGAAGCTCATAGGATGGCTCAGTGTTCTTGGGCCATTTATCGGTTTTACTCTGTATGTTGTTGTTTGTGCGTGGTCTATTGATTATCTCTATCTTGCGACAATAGACGCGTTTAAAGATATAAATGGAGAATCTTCAGGTAATTTATTCAATCAACGAACTGCCGATTCAAGTTTACAGATTTTTTTGAGTGGGATTTTTATCTCTATGACAGTTTGGGTTATCGCTAGAGGTGTAAACAAAGGGATTGCTAAAGTCTCAAAAATACTTATGCCATTATTGTTTGTAATCATAGTTATCCTGGTGATTTATGGAATGATTGAGGGGGAATTTTTAAGGGCAGTTGATTTTCTATTCAGACCAGACTTCACTAAATTAACTGGCCAATCGGTTTTAATGGCATTAGGTCAAGCACTATTCTCTCTAGCTATTGGAACAGGTTTAATAATGACTTATGGAGCATATATGCCAGACCACTATTCCATAAAACAATCAGCAATTGTGGTATGTGTAGGCGATACCGTGATCGCTTTATTGGCTGGATTGGCTATTTTCCCGATAGTATTTGCTAACAACCTTAATCCTGGTGAAGGCCCAGGTCTTATTTTTGTGACGCTTCCAATTGCTTTTGGAAATATGCCTTGGGGCCATCTCATTGGAATATTATTTTTTATTTTATTAATTTTTGCTGCCTACACATCTACTATGGGGATGCTTGAACCAATCGTTTCATGGCTGGAAGAAAAGTACCCTGGAAAAAGAAAGTTACTTAGTATAATTTCAGGTTTTTCTATTTGGGTCTGCGGTCTTGGGTCTGTTTTGTCATTCAGTATTTTGGCTGAATTCAAGCCATTTGAATTTCTTGACATTGATATGAATATTTTCGGTCTGATAGATTATGCTGTCGCAAACCTACTGTTACCTATAAACGCCCTATTAATAGCAGCTTTTTCTGGGTGGGTAATCAATAATAATGTGGTAACAGAGCAATTTTCATCAGAATCAAGTAATTGGAGAATTTATTGGCGATTTACTAATCGATATATTGCTCCTATCGCAATTGGCGCTGTCCTAATTGATCTATTGTTTATCTAACTGGAAAAGATTAATTTATCTTTGAGCTGGCAAACAAATCTCCAATATTTCCAAATCATCGGATGGTTCTTGCCACCTGTATTCTGTATTCCGGGGTATAGATATTGAGTCCCCTTGATCCAATGAAGTCAATTTTCCTTCGATTTGGATCTTTATATCTCCCCACAGGATGAATAAAAATAAAACATCAGATTCATGTGTATGTTTTATTTCAGGCAGTTTACTGGATAAAGTTAATGCAACTACAGAAGCTTCCCCATTTGTTGCCTCAGATATCCTTGTATCTCTGACCTGAAAACCATCTTTTCTCGTCGATAATTGAGCATTTTTTGGGTCGTTTTTTTTGTGAAGAATAAATCTCTGACCACCAAAAACTCGATCTGGTTTTATATCAGGAGTTGGTAGACTCATATCATGGTCTACCAAGGTTTTGTGTTCAGCCGGTGAACCAACTTCAATAACTTCAAAATTATCTGAGCACTCTAGCACTTGATGTCGAATATGAGGTGGTTGAAGCACACAGTCACCCTCATTCATTATAAAAGCATCTCCCTGATCTTCATAAACTGCTTTAACCCATCCTTTATAACAATATATCATTTGAAAAGAGATATGATGATAGTGCACATAGTCAGGTACAGGTCCTCCTTTTTCTATTCTAATATTAGAGGCAATAAACCTTCCACCTAAACGATTCGGAACAAGATCACGATACTGCATGCCTGCCCTTCCATCTTCCCAATCTGAACTCTCTTTGAGTTTCTTAATTACAACTGTATTAATCAGAGAGGGCATCTCGATATTCTCTTCGCACTCTAATTCATCACTAACAAAAGTAACTTTAGATCCATTGGGTGCTATTTTTACCGAATCATCTGGTGGGATTGATTTATCTTGAATCAAATTAACTAAAATAGGTCTATCATTTTGACTTTTTTCCAATCTAATCCTTAGCCCGTAACCGCTTAATATGGCACTTCGAGGTGAATCAGCTGGAAATATTAACTCTATTGAAAAACCAACATCTTCAGTAAAGAATTTCAAATTCTCAGCAAAATCCTCACAATCAATTTGAATCTCTGCTCTTAAAATACTCATTTGAATAACTTATAAATTTATGAATTATTGAATGCAACTGATTCAGTTCTAACTTCATCGATCTTGACAACTTTGCTTGTTATAACGCCTGTCATGATTGCACCATTTACATTCAATGCAGTTCTTGCCATATCGATTATCGGCTCTATAGAAATTAGAAGCGCAACCAGTGCGACAGGAAATCCCATCGCAGGTAAAACAACCAATGCAGCAAATGTGGCTCCACCTCCGACACCAGCGATACCAAATGAACTTATTGTTACGATTGCAGTCAAGGAAATAATGAAACTTGGATCCCATGGATTTATTCCCATTGATGGGGCAATCATCGCTGCCAACATGGCCGGATATATCCCTGCACACCCATTTTGCCCAATAGTTGCACCGAGAGATGCAGATAGATTTGCTATTGATTGAGGAACATTTAATTTTTCGACTTGTGTTTCAACGTTAAGCGGAATGGTTGCCGCCGAACTCCTTGATGTGAAAGCAAACGTTAACACCGGCCAGATTGATTTAAAGTAACCTAATACACTGACACCATTCAATCTTAATATCATCGTGTGTATTAAGAACATAATGGCAATTGCGACATATGACGCTACAACAAAACTTATCAAATTTAATATATCACTCGCACTTGATCCTGCTACAACTTTTGTCATTAACGCTAATATCCCATATGGAGTTATTAACATAATTATTCTAACGAGCTTCATTATAATTGCTTGAGCAGTCTCTACGAATGATATGATTGGTTGCGCCTTTGACTGATCTTCCTTTGCTACCATTAGTGCTGATATCCCAAATAAAATACCAAAAATTACCACCGCAATAACGGATGTGGGTCTGGCGCCAGTAAGATCTGAAAATATGTTGGATGGAATAAATCTAACTAGCATATCCGCTAACCCGAGATTCGAGATCGATTCTTGACGATTTATTAGCGAATCTGCCCTTGATAGCTCTCTAACGCCCTCAGTCAAACCATCCATTGATAATCCGAAGATATTCGATACGCCGATACCAACTAAAGCGGATATCATTGTGGTGCCCATAAGTATTCCGACTACCGAAAAACCAACTCTACCTAAAGACGTTACGTCTCTCATTTTAACTACCGCAGCAATCATCATAGTCAAAACCAATGGCATGATTACCATTCGAAGAAGATTAACGTAGATTGAACCAACAACATTCGTCCATGTTAATGTATCTTTTATCGCCTCATTATTCTCAACGTAAAATAATTGAAGTCCTAATCCAAAGATAACACCCAAAGTTAGACCTAATAAAATCTGTTTTGACAAGCTCAGACCAACCCGCATTTGTTTAGCTATTAATAGTACTAAAGCGAAAAATACTAATAGATTTAAAATTACTATGGACATGTATACTCCTTTATTATTTTGCTATAAAACAAGAATTAATAATCCTGATTGATAGACTAGTAAATCAAGTCTTATACTAACAGGAAAATGTTATTACATTCTGTAAAATAATGATCTATCAATAAAATAAGGGAATACATAACCATGCTGCCAGACTTCAAGCTAGAAACATTCTTTTCTAAATGGGAATTTAATGCAAAATATCATATGTGTGCTTCTGATATGGAGACATTAACACTAACTCAATTACTAGAATTGGCTTCTAATGAAGACAGAGAAAAATGGAATAACTTACCTTTAAAATACATCGAAACATATGGCATGCCTGAACTAAGATCGGTCATTTCAAGTACCTATGAAGCGCAATCTGAAGAAAATATACTTGCTTTTGCAGGGGCTGAAGAAGGAATCTATATTGCAATGCATTGCATACTCAATAAAGATGATCACGCAATCGTAATTACCCCAAATTATCAATCTTCAGAAACTATTCCTGCCTCAATTTGTGATGTCACTGGTGTAGAACTGGAATGCAATAATGATTGGAATCTGGATGTCCAAAAAATATCTGACTCCATTAAAAGCAATACCCGCTTGATTGCAATTAATTTTCCTCATAATCCTACTGGAAAGGTAATTTCACTGGACGTACTTAATGACCTAATCGAGATATCACGAAAACATAATATTTATTTATTTAGTGACGAGGTATACAGGTTAATGGAGAGAGATAAAAAAATAAGATTACCACAAGTTGTTGATATATATGAAAAAGGCTTATCTTTAAATGTAATGTCAAAAGCATATGGTTTACCGGGATTAAGAATTGGTTGGATTGCCTCTAATGATATTAAATTGCTAGATAAAATGGAAAGAATGAAACATTATTTATCCATTTGTAATTCTTCTCCCAGTGAATTTCTTTCCATTATTGCCTTAAAGGCAAGAGAGAAAATACTTGAGCGAAATAGAAACATCATTTCCGATAACCTTGATTTACTCAATCCTTTTTTTGATGAAAATAAATCGTTATTTGATTGGAAGGAACCTGATGGTGGCTGTATTGGTTATCCAAAATATTTGGGGGATGATGGAGCCATCAGATTTTGTGAAACACTGATAAAAGATTTCGGTCTAATGCTACTTCCATCAAGCGTATATCAGTCAGAGTTAACCCAATTATCTAATGATTATTTTAGAATTGGTTACGGTAGGATTAAAATGAAAGATGGGCTAGAAGTTCTAAAGCAAGCAATAAAAAAATTATAAAATATAGAATACCTTAAGGAACCCTAATTCTATTGACTAAATCTATAATCTCCTTTGGTGGTCTTGAGGTTAAATAAGAAACTGTAATCGCCACAATAAAATTTAATATCATGCCGATAATACCAATCCCTTCTGGTGAAATTCCGAGTAACCAATTTACTGGTTCATTCACACCCCATGGTGATCCAATGAATTTTAAAAATAAACCTTTGAAATATTCGATATATCCGTATGTAAAAAATAAGCCGGTTAGCATACCTGCTATTGCTCCATATTTATTAATACGCCTTGAAAATATTCCAAGAAAAATTGCTGGGAATAAAGATGCAGCAGCAAGTCCAAAAGCAAATGCCACAACTTCAGCAACCCATCCTGGTGGATCAAAGCCAAGATATCCTGCAATACCTATTGCGAATGCAGCTGCTATACGTCCTGTTAAAAGTTCATTTTTTTCTGATATAGACGGAATAAATATTCCCTTGACAATATCATGTGAAATAGAAGACGAAATCACTAAAAGCAGCCCAGCTGCGGTGGACAATGCAGCGGCAATTCCTCCTGCTGCAACTAAAGCTATTACCCAATTTGGTAATCCAGCAATTTCAGGATTTGCTAGAACCATAATGTCTCGATCAACATTTAATTCATTTCCATTCCATCCATAGGCTTTGGCTTTTTCGTGATAATTAGGATTTTGATCATTATAGAATTGAATTCTGCCATCATTATTATGATCTTTAATATTAACCAATCCAGTATTTTCCCATCTCTTCATCCATTCTGGTCGATCTGCATAGATGAGACTACCCTCAGGAGATCCAATTTCTCCTGGTTGCACCGTATTAATTAGATTATATCTTGCCATTGAGCCAACAGCTGGTGCAGTAGTATATAGAACTGCAATAAACAGTAATGCGTAACCTGCAGATGTTCTAGCATCCCTCACGGTTGGAACAGTAAAAAATCGCACAATTACATGAGGTAATCCTGCGGTACCAACCATAAGAGCTGCGGTTATACAAAAAATATCAACACGACTCTTTGTTCCAGTTGTGTACTCACTGAATCCTAGAGAAACGACTAATTCATCTAATTTTTGTAATAACCCAATATTTTCACCATTAATTTCACTGCCAAATGCTAACTGAGGAACTGGATTACCAGTGACTTGAATTGCGATGAAGATTGCCGGCACGGTATAAGCAAATATTAAGACGCAATATTGAGCTACTTGCGTGTAGGTTATTCCTTTCATGCCCCCCATAACCGCATAAACAAAAACAACACTCATCCCAATCAATAAACCAACAGACACATCAACCTCAAGAAACCTTGAAAAGACTATTCCAACACCCCTCATCTGTCCTGCAACATATGTAAATGAGACAAATATTAAACAGATAACTGCAACAATTTTTGCTGTTTTCGAATAATATCTTTCTCCAATAAATTCAGGAACAGTAAATTTTCCAAATTTTCTCAGATAGGGAGCAATAAATAGAGCCAGCAGAACATATCCTCCAGTCCACCCCATAAGATAGACCGAAGCATCATATCCAGTGAAAGCTATCAAACCAGCCATTGAGATGAATGATGCTGCACTCATCCAATCTGCAGCTGTAGCCATTCCATTAGCAATTGGAGATACAGTTTTTCCAGCAATATAAAATTCGCCTGTACTTCCTGCTCGAGATAAAAAAGCAATTGTTATATACAACGCGAAAGTAGCTCCAACGACAATATAGGTAAGGGTTTTTAAATCAAACATTTAAGACTCAGATTTATTTTGAATGAATTTATTATCAATTTTATTCATTCTCCAAGAATAGAAAAATATTAAGCATACAAAAGTGTAAATTGAACCTTGTTGAGCGAACCAAAACCCCAATTTAAATCCACCTATTTCTATTTGATTTAACTCTTGAACAAAAACTATGCCTGCTAAATAGGCACTACAGAACCAAATAACCATACAAATAGAAAGTAATTTAAGATTAGCTCTCCAATACATTTCTTGTTTTGTAACGCCCATAACTTCATCTTTTTTTTATAACTTCATTAATCTATCAGACTGAGTGATAATAATCACGATTGATATCACTCAGTACATTAAAAATATGAAGAAAAAATTTATCAAAATAAACAATAAGAAAATGGCCTATGTTGAAATGGGGGTTGGTGATCCAATTATATTTCAACATGGTAATCCAACTTCATCCTATTTATGGCGAAATATCATGCCGCATCTCAAAGATATGGGAAGATGCATTGCTGTTGACTTGATCGGAATGGGTGATTCCGAGAAACTCGAAAATTCAAATGCTAATTCTTACCTTTACGAAGAACAACGTGATTATCTTTTTGGTGTTTGGAGTAAATTAGGAATCAAAGATAATGTAACAATGATCCTACATGACTGGGGTTCAGTTTTGGGTTTTGACTGGGCCTACCAAAATCCTGACTCCATAAAAGGAATTGCCTATATGGAAGCCATCGTTAAACCAATCACATGGAGTGACTGGCCTGAAGGGGCTAGAGGAATATTTAAGGGATTTCGATCAGAATCCGGTGAATCATTAATTTTAGAAAAAAATATGTTTATCGAGGCTATCTTACCAAATTCGATAATAAGAAAACTCAATACAGATGAGATGGAGATGTATCGTAAACCATATTCAAAACAGGGTGAGGATAGAAGACCAATGCTAAGTTGGCCAAGAGAAATTCCTATAGAAGGCTCACCAGAAAATGTTGTCAAAATTGTGTCAAAGTACTCAGAGTGGCTGAAAAAATCATCTTTAAAGAAATTGTTTATTAATGCTGATCCTGGTTCTATTTTAGTAGGAAAACAAAGAGAATTCTGTCGAACCTGGGATAACCAAGAGGAAGTAACAGTTAAAGGAAGGCATTTTTTACAGGAGGACTCTCCAAATGAAATTGGTGTAGCCATAAAAAATTGGATGAGCAGTTAAACTCAAATATATTCATTTATTGGTAACTTTATTTTCTCGGCATCTTCTTGAACAATATTTCACTTTATCCCAAACATTTATCCATTTTTTTCTCCATGAAAAGGGTTTATTGCAAGTAAGGCAAACCTTTTTTGGTAAATTAGTTTTTTTTACTCCCTTCATTTGGATATTTTTCGTATAAAGCTATCTGCCGCCTCAAATATTCTCTGTTTTCTTGTTTTTTCAAGCTTATCCAGAGCTCTTATCATTAAAGAGAGTCTTGGGTTTTGCGAAAAAAAATCTTTATTATCAGAGATAAATTTCCAATAAAGCCCATCAACGATTTCACACCATGGGCCTTTTTTGAAATTAGACATTCTAAGAATATAGCTTGATCCACAAATATATGGTTTTGTTGCAAATATCCCGCCATCAGCAAAGGTTCCCATACCATATGTATTTGGTACCATCACCCATTCCGATGAGTCTACAAACATTTCCATGAACCATTCATAAATTTCATCAGGATGTATTCTTGCCATATTCATAATGCTCGAAATTACCATCAACCTGTTAATATGATGAGTATAACCATATTCGTGGGCACCCAAGATTGCATCATCAAGAGGGTCAATACCTGTATTTGCTTCGTACCAATGACTAGTTAATTTACCGGTATGATTCCAATAATTACTTCCAATCATTTTTTCTGAGTAATTTTGATATACACCTCTTATGAATTCTCTCCATCCTATAATTTGCCTAACAAATCCCTCTAGACTATTGAGTGGTATTTTATTATTAGAGGCGTAATCCAAAGCCATTTCAATAACTAATTTTGGCGTTAATAGCCCTAAATTCAATGATGTACTTAAAACAGAGTGCAATTGAAAGTGTTCTTTTTTATTTATTGCATCCTCATAAGGACCAAAATCATGAAATCTCTCTTGAAAGAAAATATTCAGCCACTTTTTGGCCTGATCGTGAGTAAAAGGAAAAATTATATCAATCTTTCCTGGGTGTTTATCAAATTTAGTTTCAATGAAACATGAAATCTTATTAAAGTCACTTCTAGGCTTGATTGATGGAAGCATTGGAATGTCATAGTTTTTTGGAAGTTTTTTTCTATTTTCGTCATCATAACTCCACTTACCACCTTGAGGTTTCTTATTATCAATCAATATATCTAATTTTTTTCTCATCCTTTTATAATGATTGGCTTGAAGTATAAATTTTTTATCTCCACTAAATTCAGCGAAGGATTCTCGGCTGTCAAGAAACATTGGGGATGGTTTAACTATAAAGCGAATTTCTTCTTTATCGATAAATTTAAATATCTCTTTTTCAAAAGTCTTATCTTCAATTTCAAAGAAAACAATCTCTTCGAATTCACCTGAACTTATTGTATCTAGGAGTTTTTCAGAATAGTGTTTCTTGAAATCTTGAGAATACTCATAATAGATAACCTTCAAATCTTTTTTTAAGGCCTTATCTCTAAATGAGCGCATTGCAGAAAAAAATAATGCGATTTTTGATTTGTGATGCTTAACATAAGAGCATAATCCAAAATCTTCGCACATGAATATGGTTTCATTCTGATTAAACTGCTGGTCCCTGAAGGGAAATAATTGGTTCCCCAAGACCAATCTTAGTGATTTTTTTGCCTTCATGTATATGGGTAATTATCTATATGTTAAAAGTTCTTCAGACAAGTATGAAGTGTCATTAAACTGATCCAACGTAAAACGGTTTTCATTAAATGAAAATTTAGTTACAGAACAATTATAAATTCGCCAATTCAACTCAGCAGCTTTCATATCTGGAGCTTCTAAGGCAGTTTGAACGCTCACACCAATTGGGCCACCTGAAGAAAAGATGCCAATTAACTCGCCTTTTTTTGCATCATGCATAATCTCATCTAACGCTCGTCTAACTTGATTACTCCATTGGTTCCAAGTCATAGAAAGATTAACTTCTGGATGTTCATTTTTAACCCACGATTCAAGTATTAGTTCAAATAACTTTTGAAAATATCTGTGACGATCAATCTCCTCGGTCGCGTTATTACACTTTTTAAACAGTTCTGATGCAGAAGCGTCATTTTCAATAAGATATTTACCCAATGAAGTCATTATTTCTTCGGCAGGATACTCATTAAGGTGTTCTTTTTTTTGTATTTCAGGAAAATTAATGTGTTTTTTATCGTATACACTTTTGACAATTTCGGCTGTATCGATTTGCCTGACTAAGTTGCCACAATAAACTGAATCAAAGATAATATCTTGTGACGAGAGGTTTTCACCCAAAAATTTGGCCTGCGAACAACCATTTTCTGAAAGTTGATCATAATTATCTGACAGAAAACTAGCTTGCCCATGTCTTATTATAAATAATCGACTCATTATCTTACGTTTTCATATCCCTTTAACTAATAGCAAATAAATAAGTATCTAAATATATGATCATATTCTAAATTATAATAGATTACAGGATATACTAGTTTTAAATGTTATTAATATAGGAAATCATAATAATGATTGTTGAGAAAATATGGACTGCAAATGCCTATAGAAACTTCAACTATTTGATTGCATGCCCGAATAGTGGTGAAGCATTGGCAATAGACCCACTCGATTATAAAAAATGCATCAGAATAGCTAAGAAAAATAGTTGGAAAATTACTCAAATTCTTAATACACATGAGCACTGGGATCACATAGCAGGAAATGATGCCTTAGTGAAGGCAACATCGGCGAAAGTCATCGCTCATGAAAATGCCAAAGATAAAATACCGAATATGGACATCGGTGTAAATCATGGAGATATTATAAAAATAGGTAAAAATATTGAGCTTGAATGTCTTGATACACCTGGCCATACACTGAGTCATATATGTCTATTTTCACGCACAGAAAAACCAGTTCTTTTTAGTGGTGACGCTTTATTCAACGCTGGTGCTGGTAATTGTCATTTCGGAGGTGACCCAAATGAGCTCTATAAGACTTTTACTCAATTGGAAAAACTCCCATTGGAAACAAGAATATATCCAGGTCATGATTATCTAATTAGTAACCTTAAATTTACCTTAGATAGGGAACCTCAGAACAAAGATGCTATGGAAATGTTAAGAAAATACGAAAACGATGACCCCGCTGAAATCGTAACATCACTCAAAGATGAGATGAAAATTAATACTTTTTTGCGTCTACAAAATGAGGAAATTATTAATAAATTAAGTGAATCTTTTCCAGATATAGAGTCAAAGCCCTCCCCTAAGAAGGTTTTCCTCAAATTAAGAGAATTGAGAAATCATTGGTAATGATTGTCTTTTTATTGATCGAGTAATTTTGATTTTAATCGCAAAAGCAGTTCACGCTCTCTTATCGATCCGCTGTTAGATTGTTTGCATGCTAACCATAACCAATAAATTGCTTCATATAATTTTTTTTGAAGTAAATAATCTCTCATAGAATAATTACCGCTTCCTCCGAAATATTCATCTAATAGCATCAATTCTGTACCTTTTCTTAAGTTATTAAATGAGCTAATTGATGCAATCTCAAACATAGGATCATTGTCATAAGCATACTCCCAATCAATCAACATTAAATGCTCTCCCTGTATAATATTTAGTGGGTGGATATCATTATGACAACAGCGAATATTTCCTGAATAATCAATATTTTTAATGATGGATAAACAGATTTTTGAAAATTCATATGAATCCTTATTGGTATCTAATTTAAGAATATAGTTATTTGCTACCTCAACTGGATTAAGCTTAAGCCCACAAAGCGGAAGAGAATGGACGCTATGAAGTAACTTTACGAGAGATCTTATTTTGGTTTGATCCTCGAAATCATCAGGATGCCATGTTCTACCTTCAATAAATAAAGTCAAAAGAATACCTTTTCTATAATCTTCATAAATAATTTCAGGGGCAATTCTAGCTAATGACGCATTTCTTAATATCTTAATCTCTTTTTTTCTATCAATATTGAAAATATCTGTATAACGATTATTCAACCTTAAGATAAAAGACTGTTTGTCTGTTTGAATTTTATAAATACGATTATTAGTACTATTGAGTGGCGTTATCGAAATTAAATTCTTAGAAATTGATATAGGAATTGATTCAATTGCTTGCTCAACAGTGAGCATTGGAATGCTCCTCAAAACTTTTTTTCCATGAATACATGCCGAATGGAATCATAAAAATATAAAGTAAAAAAAGCAGTGATGTCATTTGTAAATCGCGTGACCAATAGAGCATCATAGACACTAAATCAATAACCAACCAATACCACCAATTTTCAAGTATCTTTTTGGCCACAAGATATGTCGCCCAAATGGAAAAAAATGTTGTCATAGAATCGATATATGGAAATGCCGCATCTGTTTTTAAAGATAATAAGAAACCCATCAAGAGAGATAAAAAAGTAATAATGGTTATTGCAAGGATGTGAATGTTTTTTGTCCATTGAGAAATTCTCAATATTTCATTTTTATTTTTGCTTGACCATGATATCCAGCCATAAATTGCCATGAGAAAATAAAATAAATTTAAGAGTGATTCCATATATAATTTTGCATTAAAAAATAAATAGATATAGATGGATGTGCTCAAAGCAGCGCAAATCCAACATAATATATTTTGACGAATTGCCAGTAATAAGTACCCGATCGCTAGGATAACAGCTAAATTTTCCATCTTATCTTGCTTGGAGTGATTTCTTTCTTACTCATTTATTTAGCTTGGATTATTGAGTATCTTGACAGCAAATATTGCTTTGGGTAACTCTTCGAATGTATCTCTAATTTCATTATTGAGAATGGACATAATAACTTCATATTCGCCTATTATTTGGGTGCTCATATTATTAGTTATCACTTCGATTGAATTATAATTATTTAAACGATGAATAAAGTTTTTTATTGGTGGGATAAAATCTTTATCTAAAGGGTACAAACTTATATCAACTGCTATTTTCATAATTAATTAAACCTCATCTCATACTTTATTCCTATTTGTCTGGGGTCTCCCTTTCGAGTATATAATTTATTAGGAAAATCTGGAGGTTCATTACCAAAGAAAAAGCCCCTAACCGCATACTTTTCATTAAGTAAGTTATTCATAAATAGTTGTAATGACCAATCATTCTTTTCATAACCAAGTCGTAAATTTACTAATTTAAATTTTTGGGATTTCTGATTATGACTTACGTCAAAATAAAATTCGTCTTTTGCAGATATTGATAATAATGCGAAAATCCCCTTGGGATGCCTATAATCAATTCCACCATTTACAGAATATCTCGGTGCATGAGCATGATCCCTCCCATTGAGTGAACTTTGCCCGATATACTCATCGAAACGAGCTTTAAGAATACCAAGATTTAGATACATTTGAACTTGTTCATTGAGGATCCACTTTATATTAGATTCGACGCCTACAGATTTTCCTTTCGCTGCATTGTCAGTATAAAAAACAAAAGAACTTGGATCATTTGCGATAAGTTGCGATGAAGTTCTTACCTGTTGATCCTTTCTTTTGCTATAAAATATAGCCGCATTGAGCTGAAGACTTTCATTTATTAATAAAGACTTGAGACCTACTTCAACATTCCATAGCAATTCTTTATCAAAAGCTCTTTTTCCTTCCGGGGTCACTCCTAAATTGAATCCACCGGCTTTAAAGCTTTGGCTAAGACTTAAATAACCATTGATATTTCTCTCAAACCACCTCGATAAACTTATTTCACCACCAAACATTGTCTCATCTGGTGACATTGACAAGTTATTTGAGTCAGAATAATCAACTCCTCTGTTTTCTGCCCTTAGTCCCACTGACAATAAAGAATTTTCAGAAATATCAAGATTTAGATTACCGTAAAGTGAGGCATTAAGTGATTCGTATTGACTGTTAAAATTACTATTTAAAGAATCTGAGTAAACATATATTGGGTCATTATACTCCCCTGTATTTTCAGTCTTAACTTCATCATCAAGTTTTATAAAATACATCCCTATTAACCATTCAGGGGAATTCGTTAAGCTCATCGTATTAGATGAAATATATCTAATATCTTGTGAAACCGTCTTTCGGTTTCTTTTACTTTTTGAGAAGTAATCGTAAGTATACGGTAACCATGATGATTCATTTCCCCAGTCAGCATCATACGAGAAAACCATATCTGAATTTGCAACAGATGTGATCATTTCTAAATCATAATATTGATTTTTAGCATAAGTGGCTTTGAATGAGCTACCAATACTCTTCTGCGAATCTTTCCCTGGGTTATCAGATAGCATTTTAAATGAATTATCAATTGAGAAGGCGTCATAACCATCATTCACATTAACTAACATGTTGGATAGATTGAATATCCAATTATTTATTGTTTCCCAATTTGCCTTAAATCTGATTGTGGTTTCTTTTCTCTGGTTTGTGTCACTCCGATTCAGTGATATGTTTTCTCTAAATCCATTGCTCTGATGGTGATGAAGACTCAATCTGTATTTTGCATTGTTAAAATTTTCTAGTGCACCTCCAAAAGCAAACCCAGCTGCGAGCTCATCATCTTCACCTATCCTTAACTGAATTCTCGCAGATTGATCTGCATCTGGCTCTACACTTTTCATGTAAATCAGTCCACCGAGAGCATTCGCGCCATATCTACTACCTTGAGCACCTTTTAAGACTTCAATTTGCTCAATATCAAATAAAGTAGCAATTGAGCCTATACCACTGAAATCAATATCATCAATTAAGAAACCTATTGAAGGATTTGGAGCACCTTCATATTGTTCTAGCTCACCAACTCCTCTTATTTGGAAATATCGTGCTCTATTTCCATCACCAGACCAATTTATATTAGGAATGGTCTGGATGAGATCTTCAAAATGCTGATTCGAGGCCTTATAAATCATCTCTTCGTCTAAAATAAAAATACTAGACGGTATATCTGATTCTTTTCTTTTTCCATAATCTGCAGTAACTGTAACTTCATCAATTACTTCTTGAGAAAAAGAAGAAAAGCTAAATAGAAAAGCGGCGAATAAAAAATTAATTTTCAGAGAAAAACGAGAGTTTTTAATCATGTCAGATCCTCTTCCTACGCCAGTCTTAACTGGATCAGGTTCAAAGGGTTTTCGTCTTGACACTTACATAAATGTCTCGAATCTCAGGCCTATCAGGCCACCCCTGGTTCGACAAGAATTGTATCCTATTCGATTCTAATTAGAAACGTTTTTTAAGGTTCTAGACGCTTAATTAAACTGGAAGTATCAAAACGATTCCCGCCCAATTTTTCTAAATCTTTGTAATACTCATTTACTAATTTTGTAACTTCTAATTTCGCTTTAACTTGATCAGCTTCTTGCAATGCAATTTCTAAATCCTTCCGCATCCACTCCACTGCAAAACCGAAATCAAATTCATCATTAATCATTGTTTTCCAACGATTCTCCATCTGCCAGGACTGAGCGGCTCCATTTGAAATAGCATTAATAACTGCTTCAATATCAAGATTTTCTCGTTTAGCGAAATGCAATCCTTCAGATAGCCCCTGCAAAAGACCAGCAATACAAATTTGATTTACCATTTTTGCTTTTTGCCCAGATCCTACACCTCCGATCAAAGTACAAACTTTTGCATAGCAGTTCATTATTTGTGACGCCTGATCAAAAACATTTTTTTGACCACCCACCATAATTGTTAATTTTCCCGATTCTGCCCCTGCCTGCCCGCCCGATAAAGGTGCATCTAAGAATCTAAGTTGATATTTTTCTGCTTCATCATGGATTTCGCACGCTAATTTTGCGGATGCAGTTGTATGATCGATTATAATGCTTTCTTTTTTTAATCCATTGATAATTCCAGTCTCGCCCAATGCAACTTCTCTTACGTCATCATCGTTTCCGACACAGATAAAAGCCATTTCAGCATCATGAACTGCATCACGAGGTGTTTCTGCATAATTACCTTTAAATTCACTGCACCATTTTTCAGCTTTGCTCTTCGTTCTATTAAAAACTGTTACATCATATCCAGACTTTGATAAAAAACCTGCCATTGGGTAACCCATGACACCCAAACCGATGAATGATAATTTCATTTTAGCACCTAATTATTTTTATTTACCTTTAAACTTGGGCGATCTTTTCTCTAGAAAAGCACTAACACCTTCCTTAAAATCATATGAATTTTGAAGGGATTGCTGGATAGATGCCTCCATTTCATATGTTTTAGACCATGATTCACTTTCTGCAAAACGCATTAACTTTTTAGTTCCTTTTAAGGATAATGGTGCTCTTTTAATAATATTCATTGCCCATTTCATCGTTTCATCCTGAAGAATGTTGGCGGGTACCGATTTATTTGCTAACCCATACTTGATGCAGTAATCAGAACTTATCCTTTCTGCTTCAATGCATAATTGATAAGCTCGCTTATATCCTAACTGATTAACTAGCATCCAGTTCATTCCTCCGTCCGGGACCAGAGATATGGTGGAAAAAGGAGACAGCAAATAAGCATCATCAGCCATGATCATTAAATCGCAAATCAATGCCAAAGATAAACCTATACCTGCTGCGGATCCATGAACGGATGCTATCACAGGTTTTTCAGCATTTATTATGCATTCGAAAATTGGCCGATATTCATCATTAAGAATACTTTCAATGGTCTTATCTAGATCTTTTGTATCCTTTAAGTCTGCACCTGCACAAAAATTTCTGCCCTTACCATTTATGATTACGGCCTTTATGTCCTTATTATCAGCACTATGCTTGATTGCATCATATAATTCAGATCGAAGTAATTCATCAAATGAGTTCATAACATCTGGGCGATTAATAGTAATTATCGAAACTGCATTTTTTTCAGTGTATTCAACTGTTTTCATTTTTTTCATTATTCAGCATCCGTGAAATTAGGAGTAGTTCTGTTAATTGATGATTTGACTGCTTCCAATTGGTTTGAACCAGCCATTACTTTCTTTTGGAGGTGCGCTTCTAATGACAACGAAGACTGATCATTATTTTTCCATGTTTCATAAAATAATTTTTTAATTGCTCTTATTGCATCTGGAGATTTATTTGCAAGATTGTTCGCAAGAGATCTCGCTTTTTCAAGAGGGTCGCTTGTTATTGCAGTAATCAAGCCGAGTCTATTAGCCTCGGATGCATTTATTATATCTCCTGTCATAGCCATCTCTAGTGCCTGATCAATTCTCATAATGCTTGGGATTGATGTTGTCATCGCCATGTCTGGTATTATTCCCCATTTAATTTCCATTATTGAAAAAGTTGAATCTTTTGAGGCATAACGAATATCTGCCCCCAAGGCTATCTGTAGGCCACCACCATAAGTGACACCGTGTAATGCAGCGATAACAGGAACCGGAATTTCCCTCCAAACATAAGCTGCGCTTTGGTAATAATTTGCTAGTGATTTCTCACGGGGTAACATTTTTTTTGAAAAGTCTTGAGACATACCTTCACCAGCAAACATCGTTAAATCGATACCAGCACAAAAACTTTTTCCTGAGCCATGCAATATTATAGCTCTTATAGAATTATCGTTAGATAATCGTTCACCAGTCTCGATTAATGACTCGAACATTTTGTGGTCCAGTGCATTATGTTTTTTCGCTCGATTTAACTGTACTTCTGCGATACCCGATTTAACCCTAAGATTGAGTCTGTCATTCATTTTATTTGCTTAACCTCATTAGTTAAATTATTGGGTATGTTGCCAGCCAATATCAGCCAGTGGTTCAATCGCATGAATAAGTTTTTTTGCTTTTTCATTTGATGCTGTTCCATCCCTGACCCTTCCGGCGATTCCCTGCAATATCGCCGCCAAACGAAAAAAATTATACGCAAAATAAAAACCCCTATTTTCTATGCCTTCGACCCTTCCAGTTCTTTCGCAATATTGATCAATATAATCTTCTTGATTAGGTATTCCAAGATCATTTAGATTTTTCCCTAAAAATCCTCCAGACCCAATCCCAATATCAGGCAGCTGCCAAGTTAATAAATGATATGTAAAATCACCCAATGGATGGCCGATTGTTGACAACTCCCAATCAAGAATACCTATTATCCTTGGTTCTGTGGGATGAATTATGACGTTATCTAAGCGATAATCACCATGAACAACAGAAGAATCATCATCTTCTGGAATGTTTTTAGGCAACCAAGAAATTAGGTTATCCATTGCAGAAATTTCTTTGGTTTCAGATAGGCGATATTGTTTTGTCCATCTCGAGATCTGACGAGAAAAATAATTTCCTGGGACCCCAAAATCTGTCAAACCTATATTTTCATGATTAAAATCGTGTAATTTAGCCAGATTTTTATTCAAATCATCATAAATTGCTTTTCGCTCTTCTTTACTGCAGTCTGGCATATCCGGATCCCAGAAAATTCGCCCCTGGATGAATTCCATAATATAAAAAATTGTGCCAATTATTGATTCGTCTTTACATAACAAATATGGCGTTGGTACTGGAAAACCTGCCTTTTTAAGAGATTTGATAACCACATACTCTCGATCAACGGCATGAGCTGATTTGAGAAGATCACCAGGAGGCTTTCTTCTTAAGACAAAACTTTTCGTATGCGTCTTTATAAGGTAAGTAGGATTTGATTGTCCGCCTTTGAATTGTCTAATTTCTTTGATGCCAGAAAAATTTGGTAATTCACTTTTTAGAAAATTATCTAGTTTATTGAGACTAAATTGGTGAGATTTAATCACCTCCTTTAGCCCACTAAAATCTTGTTGTCTATCTGTCATCTTTTCAAATTAATCCAAAAAAAAGTCAGGAACGAGGTCAGCGCCAGGTTCAACAGAATATTGACTAAAATCTGAAACACCTGATTCCTCCAAAACCTCATCATCAATAAAAAATTGCCCAGTAACCTCTTTACTATCTTTAATCAAGATTTCATATGCTGCATCTGCCATGATTTGGGGTGTTCTTGAATGTTTAATCATTTCATCACCCCCCAAGAGATTCTTTACAGCTGCTGTCGCAATTGCGGTCCTTGGCCATAATGCGTTAACTGCGATGCTTTGTTCTTTAAACTCCTCAGACATTCCCAATACACACATACTCATACCATATTTAGCCATGGTGTATGCGCAATGCGACTTAAACCATTTTGGATTCATATTTAATGGCGGTGACAAATTCAAGATATGTGGATTATCTGATTTCTCTAAGTGCGGTATACATAGCTTTGATACCAAAAAAGTGCCTCTAGTATTTATTTGGTGCATTAAATCAAAGCGTTTCATTGGGGTTATTAATGTAGGTGTCAGTGCGATTGCACTAGCGTTGTTAATAAGAACGTCTATTCCAGAGAATTTCTCCAAGGCGGTATCTATCGCTTTATTTACATTCTCTTCATAGCGAATATCACAGACAACAGGAAGCGCGTTTCCACCTGCTTGCTCTATCTCCTCTGCGGCAGTATAAATAGTTCCAGGTAATGTTGGATGTGGCTCTGCGGTTTTTGCGGCTATTACAATATTTGCGCCATCTTGGGCGGCGCGCTTTGCAATTTCAAGACCAATCCCTCTGCTTCCTCCTGAAATAAATATTGTCTTACCTGATAATGTATTCATAACTATTCCTTTTGAATTTAATTCTTAAAAATATCGCTACTTAATTCTTTCCAGATCTCTTCAATCCAAGATTTTATCAATAAAGCCTCATCCCATCGATCTGAGAGTTCTTCCTGATTTTTATCTGTGATAGCATAAGGTGGAGGACCTAATTCACATAAGAATATTAGCTCGGCATCCTGATTATTTCTTGTCCGCCAGTCCAATAAACCATATCGCCACCATTTTTTAAATTGATCTACCCACTCTTTGTGTTGAGGGAAATCAAGTTGAATCTGAATTTGCTCTCGATTGGCCACTCTTCCTTGAAAACAGTCTGATCTTTTAAGCACGCTATTAATATACTCTTGATCTCTATCCGGTAACGGTAATCTTAATTCTCTATCTATGACAAAATGAGATAAGTCTGCGCAGAGCCTCATCTCAGGAACCAGATCCATCAATTGTATTGTGAAAAATAAATCATTTAGTAAGCTATCACGATGAGTTTCGAAAAGAATTTTTATATCTGCAATATCAGCCTCTTCAATCCATTTTCTTACTATCGGTACAGCATTTTTTGGATTTAACGGAGTAATTCCACTTATAATATTTATACACGAAGCGTCAAATAATTTACCCATCCGAAGAAAAGAGTCCATCTCTTGCTCAGAATTTGGAAAAGCATTGATCATGCAACTCATTTCAAACTCATCAAACAACTCCTTTGAGTGCTCGAAATCTTTTATTTCCCTCTCACTCAAATCAACACAAATACCATCAAATCCAGCTAATTTAGCTTTTTTGAAATTTTCTTTAAGTGTTGGCTCTTTTTTATGGGGATGGCGTTGCTCCATACCCCAAAGAGACTGGAATATCTTCAATTTTTGCAATTCATTATCTCTGGTTTAAAAAGATGTTAAAAAAGATGCAGCATTTCCACCCGAAACATCTGCTTTTCTTGCGGCAACCAAGTAATCATGCCCTGTTGGACTAAGCTCTGTGTGGTTGTCTATTATTCTGTTAACTCTCTGTTTATGAAAGATTTTAAGTTGCGCTAAGAATGGAACATGATTTCTAGAGTTATCACCAAACATCTCTTTATGTTTTTCTTGTAGTTGATACCATGGAATTGTCATATCTGAGTGGTGCGCATTATGAAATCCGAAGTTTAGGACCAACCAATTTAATACTGGAATTTTCATTGAAATAGGATTACTAAAAGTATGCTCTTGCTCCCATTCAAAGTCACCTTTTCTCTCGGGTCTTTCATTGCTAAATAATGTTAAGTTATAACTATAATCATGCTGAATGCTATCCATAAATCTTAAAACAGTCATCATAATTACATACGCCACTAGATAGTAAAGTGCAACAACAGGGAAATAGAAAGCAATAGAGATAAATAATGAGCTTCTTACCAATAGGACGATAATATTCCTCTTTCTTTGATCGCGCCGCTCGTCAATGAAAAATGATGTAAAAGCCATAATGATGTGCATGATAATTTCGTGAATTGGAATATAAAACCATTCAAGTATTTGGGTAATTTTTAGGATTAGAGGGTGATTTCTAAAAAAATCCTCATAGTCAAACCAAACAACGTCGTCATTATCAACATGATGTCGAAAATGTTTGTATCTTATATCCTCGTATGTTCCATATGAAGCGCCACACAGCCAAGTCAAAGCCCTTCCTAAATATGTATTATGCAGCATTTTTCTAAAAATCAGGTTATGAGCACATTCATGAACTAAATATGCCGCGATTATCATCCCATGAGCTAGAATAAATATTGAAATAATGTTTATTAAGATATCTTGACTAAATAAACCGATTATTCCTGAGAAATATGCTGTAACTGAATACAAAAGAGCACTGCCATTATATAAAAGGCTGTCCTTTGTAATAATATTTTTATGATTTACACCTATATTCATAATAGCCTCAAATCATATCGACCTTCTTGTTGCGCGTCCATAAATTTTATCTCATAAAAATCATCAATTTAAGCTGATATCTGATTGAATAAGATTTATAATCTTTTCAATTTGTACAATCTGGAAAATATCCATGAAAATTGTGACCGCAATAATTAATCCTATCCGAGTGTATGATGTTAGAAGCGCATTAAATGAGATTGGAATCAATGGAATGACCGTAACTGAGGTTAAGGGTTTCGGTACACAAAGAGGACATGCAAAACTATATCGGGGTGAGGAATATGCTGTTGAATTTCTCCCAAAAACAAAAATTGAAATCGCCGTAAGTGACAATTCTGTTGATGAAGTAATCGCTGTAGTAATTGAGTATGCCAAAAGTGGAAAAGTAGGTGATGGTAAGATATTCGTTACTGACTTGGAGCATGCTGTTAGAATAAGGACTGGTGAAACTGATGACAGCGCGCTCTGATAGCAACATATGAAAAGATAATTTCAAGGAAAATGATGAATTCTATATTTCAAAAAACAATTATATTTATCTTGCTCTCTCTTTGTTCAAATGTTTACGCTCAATCGAGTCAAGAAAGAAGAATGGACGATGCAACTGATGTACTTGATCAGATCCTTCGTATTCCAGAGCAGTCAGTTCCTCCTGCACTTTTATCGAGAGCTTACGCCATTGCTGTATTTCCAAATGTAAGAAAAATAGGAGCACTAATCGGAATAAGAAGAGGAAAAGGCATCTTAGTTGTCCGTAATGATGATAATTCTTGGAGTAATCCCTCTTTTATAACACTCACTGGGGGAAGCCTAGGATTACAAGTCGGAGCTCAATCAACAGACAGTATATTAGTTTTCAAAACTCGTAAAGGTGTTGATGGAATAACAAATGGTAAATTAACATTGGGTGCTGATGCCTCAATCGCAGCTGGACCAGTAGGTAGGCACACTGCTGCAGCCACTGATTTAAGATTTAATGCGGAAATATATTCTTACTCAAGAAGCAGAGGCTTATTCATTGGCGCCTCACTTGAAGGTGCAACGTTAACTATGGATAGAAGGAGCAATGCAATTTATTATAATTCTTCCAGTATTACGCCAGACCAAATATTTGCAGCTACAGGGAATGCGGCACCGAATTCAGCAAACAACTTTGTACAAACATTGACTGCTCAAACACATCGCTTACCGATCCAACCAGGAATGGAAAGCAACTCTGATGAAAAATCCGATGCTGCCAGAACATATAGATTAAGTGATATTTTTGCTCCAAAATACGACGATAATCAAACCATATTAGAGTATAAATAGAAAAATACTCTGAATGCTTAAATCCAGAAAAACAAGCAACTTCAATCAATTTAAACTGCTCACTCAAAAACGATTCGCGCCTTTCTTTTTTACGCAATTTTTAGGTGCTTTTAATGACAATATCTTTAGAAATGGTTTAATCATTCTACTAACGTTTAAAGGTATAGAAGTTTTCGGAATGAATGCTAGTCAAATCGCAAATGTAGCAGGCGCGCTTTTCATCCTTCCGTATTTCTTATTTTCTGCAATAGCCGGACAAATTGCTGATAAATATGAAAAGTCAATTTTAATAAAATCAACTAAATTACTCGAAATCATTTTAATGGTTACAGCGACCTTTGTTCTAATAACGGAAAATTATAGCTTCTTATTGATTATCCTGTTTTTAATGGGTTTTCAGTCATCTCTATTTGGTCCAGTAAAATATGCTTATATACCTCAAAAACTTAAACTTAACGAACTAATTGGCGGAAATGCGTTAGTTGAATCTGGGACATACATTGCCATTATTCTGGGGTTAGTAGTTGGTGGACTTGCCGTTTCAATTGGCCAAGAAAATGACTATCCTCTGGCATCTTTACTCTTATTAATGGCTATATTGGGTTATTTTTTTAGTTGCAAGATACCAAACACAGAGCCAACTGATCCGACGTTAAAAATTAATTGGAATATTTTTTCTGAAATAAAAAAAATAATAGGATTCAGCAAAGAAAAAGATAGGATATTTCTTTACATAATTGGCATCTCCTGGTTCTGGTTTTATGGGTCTGTAATTACATTACAAATTCCTGCATACACTATAAATATATTAATGGGAGATGAAAGTTTAACAACATTCTTGTTAGCAACTTTTGCTATTGGGATTGGTATTGGTTCGCTAGCATGTGAAAGACTGTCCAGAAATAAGATTGAACTTGGTATCACACCAATTGGTGCTATTGGTTTGAGTTTATTTACATTAGATCTGTATTTTTTTAGCTCAAATCTTAATATTGTTACTCCCATGAGTATCGAATTGTTTCTTACCCATTTAAGTAATTGGAGATTGATTATTGATTTAATCATGATTGGAGCTTTTGGCGGTATTTTTAGTGTCCCATTTTATGCGGCAATACAAGAACAAGCTGAAAAGAAATTTCTATCTAGAATAATTGCAGCAAATAATATCATTAATGCAATATTTATGGTTTCAGCCTCACTACTGGCAATATCAATTTTATCTCTGGGTTTCTCCATACCTGAATTTTTCGCACTGATATCAGTTCTGAATATATTTTTGATGATTATCATGCATTTCAACTCCAAAATATTTATGGAAAGATTTTTATGTATTTTAAAAAATTAAATATGCACTTTGATAGAAATGAAAAATTTAAGTTATAATTGCTGCCAATAAAGAGGTAATTTATGAATTTCTGTCATGAACATAATTCAAATCGTGATCGCTCATCCCAAAATAAGAAATATGGGATAAAAATTATGCTACCTCCAGGAGACTGCTTGGGGCAATTATTAGGTCATGATTGGTCAAAGCAAAAATGGTTTGATACGAAAGAGATGAGAGATGCCATGTATGAAAAAATGAAAATTCGGCATGGTTACTACAGAAAGACAGATTCACCAACACAAATAATTGAAAAAATCTCAAGATAAATAAAAATCACTATAAAACACACTAAGGTCTCTCAATGTCTATTGAATCCCGAATTATATATACGAAAACTGATGAGGCGCCAGCGCTCGCAACTTATTCTCTTCTACCCATAATTAAAATGTTCTCAAAACATGCCAATATCGATATCGGGATTCGAGATATATCACTAGCCGGAAGAATTATCTCAAGTTTTCCTGAGTCACTTACAGATAAACAAAAAATCAATGACGATCTTTCTGTATTAGGTGAATTGGTAAAGAATTCAGATTCAAATATCATAAAACTTCCCAATATAAGTGCTTCGATCCCTCAATTAAAATCAGCAATAACAGAACTTCAATCTCAAGGATTTAATATTCCAAGTTACCCAGAAAAAATAAACAACCAAAAAGAAAAAGAAATTCATAAGAAATATCAAAAAATCTTAGGAAGCGCAGTAAATCCGGTGCTTAGAGAAGGAAATTCTGACAGAAGAGTGGCTTCAGCCGTTAAAAATTATGCTAAAAATAATCCACACACAATGGGTGATTGGAACTCAGATTCAAAGACATCTGTTGCTCATATGGATGATGGTGATTTTTTCGCATCTGAAAAATCTAAACTATTAAAAAAACCTGACAAATTAAAAATCATACTAAAAGATGTGAATGGAAAAATTTCTACACTTAAGGAGCTAGTTGAAACTGATTCAAATGAAATTATTGATGCAGCAAAAATTGATATTAATAAACTCATATCATTCTTTAAACAAGAGTTTAATGTCGCAAAAAACCAAAATGTTCTATTGTCACTTCATCTAAAAGCGACAATGATGAAAGTGTCTGACCCCATTATTTTTGGCCACGCTGTTAAAACGTTTTATTCGGATGTATTTGAATCACACAAAGACATCATTCAGAAATATGAAGTGAACGAGCGAAATGGAATTGGGGATCTTTACGAAAAATTAGATAAATTACCACCAGACGAAAAGGCAATAATAGAGAAAGACATTAAAAGGATATATGAAATTCAACCTTCATTGGCAATGGTTGATTCTGATAAAGGAATTACAAACTTACATGTGCCAAGCAATGTAATTATCGACGCGTCAATGCCTGCAGCCATTAGATCTTCAGGAAAAATGTGGGGCCCAGACGGAAAACTGAGAGATACAAGAGCACTTATACCAGATAGATGTTATGCAAGAATATATCAAGAGATAATCAATTTCTGTAAAAAAAATGGCGCTTTCGATGTCACTGCCATGGGGAATGTATCTAATGTTGGACTTATGGCAAAAAAGGCTCAAGAATATGGTTCGCATGACAAAACTTTTGAAATTCCATTTGATGGCACAGTGGAAGTGATCGATCAAAATGGTGAAGTTTTAATCAATCACACAGTAAATAAAGGCGATATATGGCGAATGTGCCAAACGAAAGATAAATCGATTCGAAATTGGGTTGAATTAGCCATAGAGAGAGCTGAGATCACAAAATCGGATACAATTTTCTGGTTAGACCCAGAGAGATCACATGACAAATTATTGATAACAATAGTTGAAACTATTCTCACACAAAAAAATATTAATTCTAATATCCAGATTATGGCGCCACATGATGCTATGCGAAAAACACTTGATATAATTAATTCAGGAAAAGATGTGATTTCAGTTACTGGTAATGTTTTAAGAGATTACCTAACTGATCTATTTCCAATTTTAGAGTTAGGAACAAGCGCTAAAATGCTGTCAATTGTTCCGCTTCTATCAGGGGGTGGTCTTTATGAAACAGGGGCCGGTGGATCAGCTCCGAAGCATGTAGAACAATTCCTAAACGAAGGTCATCTTAGATGGGACTCTTTGGGCGAGTTTCTTGCAATAAAAGTCTCATTAGAAGACCTAGCAAGAAAAACAAATAATCAAAAAGCGGAAATACTTGCCAAAGGCATGGATATAGCAAATTCAATGATTTTAGATAACAATAAATCACCTTCAAGAAAAGTTGGTGAACCCGATAATCGCCATAGTCACTTCTATTTGGCTTTGTTTTGGGCAAAAGCAATTTCTGAACAAACAATCGATTTAAAATTACAAAAGATTTTTTCCGAAGTCTATCTTCAGTTAAGTGATAATGAGCACAAGATAAATAAGGAACTTAGCTCTAATCAGGGAGAGGAAATCCACATTGGGGGATACTATAATCCTGATAAAAATCTTACTGAATCGGCTATGCGTCCAAGTGAAACTCTAAATAATATAATAAGCACTTTTAGTTAAGATGGTTAAGGTCTAACCTGACCATTTCCAAAAACTGCGTATTTGTAACTGGTTAATTGATTCGCTCCAACAGGCCCTCTTGCATGAATTTTTCCTGTTGCGATACCAATCTCTGCCCCCATACCAAATTCGCCTCCATCAGCAAATTGTGTCGATGTGTTATGCATTACAATAGCGCTATCAATTTCCTTTATAAATTTATCAGCTGCTTCTTGATTTGAAGAAATAATACTATCTGTATGACCAGAGCCATATTCAGTAATATGCTGTATTGCCTCACCAATATCATCAACAATTTTCATTGAAATTATTGCATCTAAGTATTCGGTCGACCAATCATCATCGGTTGCCTCATCTATATATTTAGAATATTTTTGAGCTTCATGATCTCCTCTTATTTCACATCCAGCTCTCTCTAGTTCATCTGCCAACTTACTAACAATTTTTGGTGCTATTTTTTTATCAATTAGAATCGTTTCAGCTGCACCACATATTCCAGTTCTTCTCATCTTCGCATTAAGAATGATTTTTTTTGTAATGTTAAAATCTGCAGAATGATGAACATAGATATGGCAAATTCCTTCGAGGTGACCTATTACTGGTATTCTTGCTTCATCTTGAACTCTTTTGACTAAATTTTTACCACCTCGTGGGACTACTACATCTATATAGCTATTCATAGATGAAAGCATGAAACCTACTGCATCCCGATCTCTTGTAGGAACCAACTGAGCAATACTTTCGTCGAGTTTTGCTTTTTTTATTCCCTCTTTGAGGCAAAAATGAATTGCTTTATTTGATTCAAAACTTTCAGAGCCTCCTCTTAAAATTACAGCATTTCCTGACTTTATGCATAAAGCGGCAGCATCAGAGGTAACATTTGGTCGACTCTCATATATTATCCCTATAACACCGAGTGGAACACTTAATCTTTTGATGATCAATCCATTGGGGCGAGACCACTCTTCCATGATTTGATTAATCGGATCAGGGATTTCAGCGATTACTCTCATGCTCGATGCCATTGAAAGAATTCGTTCTTCATTAAGCATTAATCTATCAATCAGGGATGAAGATAAATTTTTATTATTAGCTATCTCTATGTCTTTGGTATTTGCTTCAAGAAGCATTTTGATATTATTTTCTATTGATTCAGCAATAAAAAAAATAGCTTTATTTCTCTTATCATTTGATGTTTTTGCTAATCCATAGGAGCTATCTCTGGCAGATCTACCAATATCAATCATCAAAGTTTCTAGTTTTTTATCCATGATACTCTTTATATTGCTTCATACTTTACTCTGAAATAAAGCCATATTGTCTCGATGTATTAATTCTGATTTGTTTTTATAACCTAATTTTTTAATTATATTATCAGATTGACAACCTTTAATTTTTTCGGCTTCTTCTGATGAATATGCAGTCAAACCTCGTCCAATTTCTTGTTCATCATCATTCATGATTCTTATAACATCGCCACGTTCAAAGTCACCTTCTACATCCATTAAACCGACTGGCAATAAACTTCCTCCTTTGTATAGAGCTCTTTGTGCTCCATGATCTATTTTAAATGATCCAGAAACATCCAAATATCCTGCCAACCATTGTTTCCTGGTTAAAATAGAATTCGGGTCTACTGAAAAATATGAACATTTTCTTCCTTGTATAATGGAGGATAACGGTCTTTCATGGGCCCCGTTAGAGATGATTGTTGAACAACCCGCCTGGGTTGCAATCATAGCGGCTTGTAACTTTGTAACCATTCCTCCACTTCCATAATTTGAGGTGTTTTTATCAGCCATATTAATAATTTCATCAGATATTTTATCGATAGTTGGAATATGTAAAGCATTCTTATTTTTCTTGGGATCAGAGTCATAAAGACCATCCACATCTGATAAGAGAATCAATAGATCCGCCATAGCCATTTGTGCGACTCTAGCAGCAAGTCGGTCATTATCTCCAAATTTCAGCTCATCAGTAGCCACTGTATCATTTTCATTAATGACTGGTATAACATCATAGTCCAATAAAGAGGATAATGTATCTTTTGAATTTAAGAATCTTTTTTTATTTTCGGTATCTGCTCGAGTGAGAAGGATTTGTGCAACATTTATATTCTTTGATTTAAAAGAATCTTGCCACTCCATTACAAGTTGAGCTTGACCCATTGCTGCTGCAGCTTGCATCTCATTTAAACTCATTTGCGATTTTGATTTTTTTAATATGTTACATCCAATAGCAACAGCCCCAGATGAAACAATTAAAATTTCTGTTCCACTTTTCTTTAACAAAGCTATTTCAGACGAGAGATTATCGAGCCAAATATTATTAAAATCTCCATGCTTATCCACAAGAAGTGCTGATCCAACTTTAATAACAATTCTTCTAAATTTTCCAAATTTACTTGTTTTCATTTCAAAATTAATTTGACAAGTTTTTATTGGCATACGATGAAAGTATGATTTTTCCCTTTGAAACGGAAACGCTTCCACTTCGAGCAACAGCCTGAAAAGTACCTAGAGTTGATACTTTTGATACAAACCCATCAATTTCTTCAATTTTTCCGGTTAATTGAATAGTATAGCTCTCTATTGAATCATCGAGAATTACTGCATTAAATTCTGTAACAAGATGATTGATTTCTTGCTGAGATTCAGAATTTATCTTTATTTTTACGATTAATAACTCTCTTTCGAAGTGATCACCTTGCGTCATATCATTTATCCCAACCACATCAATTAACTTTGATAACTGAGAATTGAGCTGCTCAATAGCTTCATTGGATCCTCGGACTACGAGGGTTACTCTCGACAAATTCTTGTCGTCAGTAGGAGCCACATTTAATGATTCGATGTTATAACCTCGCGTTGAAAAAAGACCCGTCATCCGTGTTAGTGCACCGACTTCATTTTGCAAAATTACTGAAATTACATGACGCATGATATAGCTTTTTCCTTTATTCTTTTTTTATAACTAAAACAATATAATTGGTTATTTGGTTTTTTGTTGATATGTTGATTTTATTGTATTGCAATATAATAAAATATAGTAAACACTCTAAAATTAATTAAAAGTTTTATTTCAAATATGAGTAAAAATTCGCAAAAAAGTATGCATCCATTGACTGGAAGGAAAATGATGGGCGCAGATATGATTGTTCAAATACTAGCTGATGAGGGTGTGGATACAATTTTTGGTTATAGTGGAGGCGCAATACTTCCTACCTATGATGCAGTATTTCGTTTTAATGAAGAAAATAAAAATAATAAAGGTGAGCAACCAATGCCACTAATTGTTCCTGCAAATGAACAAGGAGCAGGCTTTATGGCTTCTGGTTACGCAAGAGCAAGTGGAAAAGTAGGTGTAGTAATGGTTACATCAGGCCCAGGAGCAACTAATACTGTTACTCCTATAAGAGATTGCATGGCTGATTCAATACCAATTGTGGTCCTGTGTGGACAAGTACCAACTACTGCGATTGGTACAGATGCGTTCCAAGAAGCGCCTGTTTCAGCGATAATGGGTGCCGTTTCTAAGCACATATTTCTTGTCACTGATCCTGAAAAATTAGAATCAACAGTAAGAGCCGCTTTTGAGTTAGCCAAAACTGGCAGGCCAGGTCCTGTTGTTGTTGATATACCCAAAGATATTCAAAATTGGGAAGGTGAATTTCAGGGTTCAGGATCGCTTCCATTAACTGGATATCGAAACAGACTCGACGCAGTTATGACAAATTCCTTATCTGAAGAATCTGCTCAAAATTTTTATAATTTATTAAATAGCTCTGAAAAACCTCTTATTTATGTTGGTGGGGGAATTATTAATGCCAATGCAAGCGAATCATTGAGGCAGTTATCAACAGAATATGGGATACCTATTGTTACGACATTAATGGCGCTCGGCGCAAGTGATACCACAAAATCGCTATCCCTGCATATGCTAGGAATGCATGGCTTAGCATCGGCTAATTATGCAGTAGAAGATTGTGATTTTCTCATTGCAATTGGAGCAAGATTTGATGATAGGGTTGCAGGAGATCCTGAAGGTTTTGCCCCTAATGCGAAAAAGATTGCTCACTTTGATATTGATATATCTGAAATAAATAAAGTAAAAAACGTTGATTGGTATCATGTTGGAGATCTAAAAAAAGATCTCGATGATCTTTTGAATTATGGTAAAGGTATAAAATTCAGTGGCGATTTTAAAAGTTGGCATCATCACATCTCAGAATTAAAAGATAAATACAAACTTAACTACGATAAAAAAAGTAAATTAATTCAGCCATATCAAGTTATCGAGGAAATTAACAAATTAAGTGGAGGTGAAGCCATCATCTCAACTGGAGTTGGACAGCATCAAATGTGGGCAGCTCAATACTTTGATTACAAAGAACCAAGACTTTGGTTAACATCCGGGAGCATGGGGACAATGGGGTTTGGTCTTCCCGCAGCTATCGGGGCACAATTCGCAAAACCAAATCGATTAGTTATAGATATTGATGGTGACGCAAGCATACGTATGAACATAGGAGAACTTGAAACTGCTACAACCTATAATTTACCGATAAAAGTTCTTGTTTTGAATAATTTTGGAGATGGCATGGTGCGTCAATGGCAAAAGCTCTATTACAAAGGAAGAATGTCTGCCAGTGATAAGTCTCTTCATCGTAAAGATTTTGTTAAAACAGCCCAAGCAGATGGTTTTAAATTTAGTGAAAGACTGGATGATAAAGATAAATTGATTCCGTTAATAAAGAAGTTTATTGAATTTGATGGGCCCGCTTTTCTTGAGGTAATAATAGATCCTGATGCAGGAGTTTATCCAATGGTTGGGCCCGGTCAAACATACGACAAAATGATTACCGGAGAATGGATTGTAAACAGAAACAGCATTGTCGATGAAGAGTTAGACAAAAGTAGTATGTTTTAAATACTTGATCCTCCTTCTCGTTGAATTTCATCATAAAGGGACATATCAACATTGCCACCACTGAGAACAACAACAGAGACTTTATTTTCAAAATCTATCTTTTGGCTCAATGCTGCTGCCAGTGCAACAGAACCGCCGGGCTCAACCACCATTTTTAAAAACTGAAACGCAAACCGCATTGCATCTTTCACTTCATCGTCAGATACCAATAATACATTTGTCGCTAATTTATTATTTATCGAGAAAGTAAGCTCACCCGGAATATCCGCTAAGAGAGCATCGCATATCGATTGCTTATTAGGTGTATTAGCTATCCTTTTTCCAGCTTCAAATGATTTTTTTGTATCATTAAAGAATCTCGGCTCAACAAGAAAAATCTCTGTTTCAGGTAGTGCATCTTTTATTGCTATCGATGAGCCGGCACTTAAACCTCCTCCTCCACAACATATAAGAACCTGATCAAGAGAATTGGAATGATTTCTAACTTGCTGAATAATTTCCAAACCAACCGTTCCTTGTCCAATTATTATATCTTTATGATCATAAGATGGAACTAGGATCGCACCAGTATCCCTAGCTATTTTCTTAGCTATTTTTTCTCTACATTCCTTATAGCGATCATATAAAACAACATTCCCACCCAGTTTTTTTGTGTTTGCTATTTTAGATTCAGGTGCATCCTGAGGGATAACGATAGTTGTCTTTATTTTTAAAATTTTTCCCGCCATTGCCACACCTTGGGCATGATTACCTGACGAAAAAGCAACAACCCCATTTTCAGCTTCAATTCTTGATAGTTGGCTCATAAAATTATAAGCCCCTCTTATCTTAAATGAACCGGTTCTTTGGAGACATTCAGGTTTTAAAAAAACCCTACCTCCTACAATTGCGTTTAATTCAGAATTTTCAAAAAGCGGTGTCTCATAAATCTCGTTTTCGATTCTTTTGGCCGCATCAATTATTTCTTGGGCATCATACATAAATGAATACTGAGATTAGTTGACGAGTAAATCAATTTTTGCAGCGCAAATAAAATCATTCTCTGTTAATGCATTTATAGAATGAGTTGAGTAGCTCACTTCACAATAATTGTAACCAATTGTCATTTCAGGATGATGCGCTTCTTCAGTTGCTATCCATGCGACTGCATTAACAAAAGCTATAGTTCTACTGTAAACAGGGAATTTGAATGTTCTTTTTATTGATTTTCCATTTTCAACTAATTGCCATTCCGCCTTCACTGAATTTAAAAACGATTTGATTTCGTTTTGATTCAAAGCTATTGCATCTTTTTCGCAATTTTTGCATTTTCTGTCAGCCAGATCTGTCAATTCTAATCCTCCATCGATAATTAAGATTATTACACCACGATCATCCTTATAATTATAAGATTATATTTAAATAACAACTAAAAAACTAAAAATGATTTTAAATATTATTGTAAATTGGAATAATGCCCTTATTTATAGTTTGTAGTATTTAAATGAAACTTTATGGAGAAAGTAAAATGAGGCTCGTTCAAATTTTTTTAATATTCTTAATTTCAAGTATTTCTAATATCGCCTTAGCACAAGATTGCACCCAAACCATCGAATCAAATGATGCAATGCAGTTTGATCTCAAAGAAATAAGGGTGAGCACGGAATGCAAAAGTCTTACGATAAACTTAAAGCATGTTGGTAATCTACCGGCACAATTCATGGGTCATAACTGGGTACTAAGTACTACTGAAGATATGATGCCACTTACTGGTGCAGCCATGCAAGCAGGAGCTCCAAGCTATCTTCCTGAAAATGACCCAAGAGTTATTGCTGCAACAGATATGATTGGTGGTGGACAAGAGACTTCGGTAACATTTGATGTAAGTACTCTAGATCCAGGTGGAGATTACACATACTTTTGCACCTTTCCAGGGCATTACGCTATTATGAAAGGGAAATTTATAATCGAATAATTAGCTATACTGGTGCTTTCCTTACACCAATAAGATGGCATCAGTTTAGTTATTTACCTATCGTTGTTGGTTAAAGCAACAAATGTTCCGCCGTTACGCTCACACAATGATCTCATTAAACCGGCGAATCTTTGTGAACTCTGAGGTATTCTACTTCCACCAAAATTATATGGAAATCCAACGGCGTGGATTCTTACTAAACGATCTCCATTTTCATCCTCAATATTTATCCGATCGATATCATTTAAAACAGCTTCCATAGAATTACCTTGGAATTCATCCCCGAAAACATAGATGCTAATTTTCTTATCTGGGGCCCAAAATGATTGAATTGCGTATGAAATTCCGTCTGAAGGATCGCTATCGCTAAATGGAGCCCACTGCCGCATTGTATTTTTTATTGATTGTCTGAGTTGAGGTGAATCAGGCAACCAGCTTCTCCCGTATTGCTGGAACATGAAGCGACCATTATCATTCATGATTTGTATGCCTTTTACTGTCGGATAAACATCAAGTACTTCACTTAATTTTCGTTCAGCCCAATCCCATTTAGCTTGCATACTTCCAGATGTATCTATCACAAAAATGATATATTCACTGTCAACGGGAATCCCTCCGATTGATTCATTCGCCGCTCTTTTATAGTCAGGCTGAAGTCTAATTATTTCTTCGGATAGTCTCTGCTTAGCCTCCTCTAAATCTTTTTCATTGCTTTCTAATTTAATTGGATCACTCAAACTCAATTCATGTTGACCTTGGACGTTATCTAGCTCTGCATTAATTAAGTTAAGCTCTTCAATTTTATTTTTTATTAATTCATCAAAAGTTCTCAATTCATTCTCAGTTTGTTCGGTTTCATTTGAGATCGCGATTAATTGCTCTTTTAGAGATTGAGACAATTCTTGTGATTGATTACTTAAATCATAGTTGCTCGGATCATAAAGTTTACTTAGGACAAGCAATAAGACTATTGCGCCAAATCCACAACAAATACAATCAAGGAAAGATAAGCTAAATGCTTCAATATTTCGTCTTTTTTTCATAATATTATTCGATTATGGCCAATCTTTACTTATGCTCATAAAAGAACCACCTGTCCTGTACGCAAGTAACCAATAAGCGATAGAGGCGTTGTAATCCCCCTCCATTGGATATAGTAATATATTTACAGGAATTCCACTTGGAATCTCTGTTTCTGCCTCGTAATAAAGATTCAATCTTTCTTGACCAGTAATCATACCTCTATCAGTGGCAGCTTTATTCATTGTCGGAAGGCCATCAACCAGCAGGATGACATTATCAGGCCGAGGAACCAACTGATTGATTACTGCAAGCGCATCTTTCATATTGGTTCCATTTTCAGGAATGATTCTTCTTAAATTTTTAATTGTTTGATCAAGTTTTTCTGAGTCCGTTGATTTAATCCATTCCCCATCAGTACCATCAATTACTGGTTTTACTTTATTATTGAAAGAATACACTTGAAATTCACTATTTTCTGGAAACTGCGCCATAAGCCAGTCCACGCTTGATACTGCCTGTCTCCATTTGACAGATCTTAGTTTTTGATCATCAGGCATATTTCTTCGCCTAATTATATTAATGATTTTTCTATCTAACATGCTTGCAGAAGAATCTATTAATATAAGTATTCTTTCTCCGCCTACTTTTAATCCTGTTAAATATTGGCGATCACCATCGCCTGTGAAGCTCCTTATATTATCTCCAGATTTTAGTCTTTGAGTGGTAATTAATATTTCCTCTTTTTCCTTATTTAATTGGTCAATATCTGCTTTTAATTTCTCAATTCTTTTATTTTTTGCAATTGAATCAACATTATTTTTTTCTAAATCTGCTTTAAGCTCATTAAGTAAAATGATTAGTTTTGTTATCTCATTTGTAATAACTTGATCTTTATCTTCAATTTCACTGAGTGAATTTTTTGCAAGAAGTAAATTTTTTCTTTCCTCCAAAAGCCTTACTTTTATATCATTTATTTCTTTATTA
>Ga0208277_1000157_pt1 | contig 39321 bp, 33 predicted proteins | sample ETNtaG_5_FD_185782 | JGI IMG/M metagenome (GOLD analysis project Ga0208277, IMG submission 185782) | Marine microbial and viral communities from oxygen minimum zone, Eastern Pacific Ocean - ETNP201406SV205 (SPAdes) (version 2) | ecosystem: Environmental > Aquatic > Marine > Oceanic ...
ACATTAGATGATAAATCATGGGTTTATGACTTTGGAGCTTTTGATCATATAAAAAAATGGATTAAAGATAATTTTGATCATACATACATAATTGCTTCAGATGATCCAGAATTAGATCTTCTTAAAGAAATAGGTAAAAGGAATGTAGCAAAAATAATTGAGCTAGATTCAGTGGGATGCGAATCTTTTGCTGAAATGACTTACGATTTTGCTAGTAAATATATTTCCAACAAAACTGAGGGAAGAGTAAATCTAATTTCCGTAGAAGTTTTTGAACATGGTGCAAATAGTGCAGTATTTAAAAGTTTATAATACTTTATCTAATAAAAAAGAGCAGTTTGATCCTATATCGTCTGATCATGTAAAAATTTACGCTTGTGGGCCTACCGTCTATAACTATGCCCATATAGGTAATGCAAGAATGGCAGTTGTCTTTGATACTTTAGTTAGATTGCTAAGATTTTTATATCCGAAGGTTACCTATGTATCTAATATTACTGATATTGATGACAAAATTATTGATGCAGCAAATGAATTAAATGTTCCTATTCAAGAGATAACTGAAAAATATGCAAAAATTTATAATAAAGATATGTCAGAGTTAGGAGTTTTAGTTCCTGATATCCAACCAAAAGCTACCGAATATGTTTCTGAGATGATTGAATTAATATCTGATTTAATAGCAAAAGGGCATGCCTATGAAAAAGAAGGCCATGTTCTTTTTCATGTTCCTTCGTATAAAAATTATGGACTTCTTTCCAATAGAAATAGAGAAGAACAAATAGCAGGAAGTAGAGTCGAAGTTGCACCCTTTAAAAAAGATCCAGCAGATTTTGTTTTATGGAAACCAAGTTCAGACAATCAGCCTGGATGGGATTCTTTGTGGGGTTTTGGAAGGCCTGGCTGGCACACAGAATGCTCTGTAATGTCTGAAAAAACCTTAGGTTTGCCAATAGATATACATGGGGGAGGAAAAGATCTCACATTCCCTCATCATGAAAATGAAATTGCTCAAAGTTGTTGCTCAAGTTGTGACATAGAAAATCCTAATTCTTATGCAAATTATTGGATGCATAATGGCTTTGTAACAGTAGATGGTGAAAAGATGTCTAAGTCATTAAATAATGTATTGTTAGTTGATGATTTAGTTAAAGAGAATGATGGTGAAGTTCTTCGACTAGCTCTTTTATCATCTCATTATAGGCAAGGGCTTGATTGGAATGATTCTATATTGCATCAATCAAAGAAATTACTTAATAAAATGTATAGAACTCTTCAGGACCTTGAACATATCAATGTTTCAGAAAAAGATTTAAACAATATACCGGATAATATAGTAGAAGCTTTATGCGATGATTTAAATACTCCTCTGGTTCTAACTGAGATTAACTCCATGCTTGGGAGTATTCAAAATTATTCAGATGGCGAGAAACTAGATTTAAAAGTTAACTTATTATCTTTAGGGAGCCTGCTTGGCATCTTACAAAAGGACCCTAATAACTGGTTCAAAATAGGTATTTCTTCAAGCAATATTAGCTCAGAAGAAATTGAGGATTTAATTGAAGCTCGAAATGAGGCTAGAGCTAAGAAAGATTTTAAACTAGCAGATTCTATTCGAGAAGATCTTAGTTCAAAAGGTATTGAGATAGAAGACACTGATTCTGGAACAATTTGGAGAAGTATCTAAAAAAAATGCCGACATAAGCCGGCATTTTAAATTCAGTTATTTATTACCACATATGCCTATAAGTCAGGGTCACACTTCTTGGCGGAATCCACTGCATATAATCTCTTGGTCTCCAGCTAGGAGAATTAACTGAGTATTTAAATGCCTCAGTCCTTTCATCAGTAGCATTATCAATTGAGATTTGTATAGTATTATTCTCATTTAACTCCATTCCCCAGTTAATATTAACTTTGGAATAGTCAGGTGAGAACATATCTTCAGTTTGTCCGAACGTAGCAAAACTATCTCCATAATAAAGGTAATCCGCTCTCAAGAATGATGGATAATTCAATAAAGGTGATGAGTACTCATATGTAAGACCTATATTGTATTGGGTCTCCACAGTATTAGGTAATCTGTCTCCTACAGAAGCTCCTAGACTGTCAATGGCTGTTTTAGTTTCTGCAGTCATTGAGCTTCCAGTAAAGTCTAGGTATAAATTATCAGCTAATGCATAACTGATATCTAATTCTATACCTTCTGACTCTGCTTCAGCTCCATTAAAGTAATAGCTCCATCCACAAGCAGGCGATACTATAATTTGAATGTCTGTCCAATCAATATGGAAATAAGTTGCATTGATAGAATAACCATTTCCTCTAGCCTTAACACCAAATTCTGTATTCTCAGCTTTGTCTGAAGTATATCTTCTATTAAAAGTAGCTGCTGCTTCAGGGTCGCCAGCACAAAATGGAGGAAGGGCAGAATTATTACCACCAGATCTATAACCTGCTGAACTTACAAAGAAGAATGTAAGATCATCACTAGGCATATAACTTGCAGTAAATTTTGGTCTTGAATCAGATTCTGATCCAGATTCTTCAGCACAAGATATTCCATCAGGACCAGTTTCGTTTGGATCATCACAGGCATACTGTCCACCATAAAACACACCATAATTTTCTGATTTAAAGCCATCAGATATTTCATAATCTCTCATTCCAGCACTAAATTCCCAGTTTTCTAGATTGTATGTAACCTGGCCAAAGATAGCTTCTTCTTCGTTATAGTTTCCATAACTATAGTAGCCATAATAAAGTCTGCTATTAGACCATCCAGGATATCCAGGATTATAATTTTGCCATGGAACATACTCAGTTGGAGATGAACCAGTCCAACCCATAATGACATTAGCTATGTAGTCATAAGCTTCATCACTTGTACCAAATTGGTCTTGTCTATTTCCAGGCAGACCTCTTTGCTCATCTTTATAATAACCAACAACCCATTCAATTGTTCCTGGGTTTGAAGCCAATCTAAACTCTAATGTATCTCTTTCATCAGTAGATACGTTATATAAAGGAGCGCTGTATAGGTCATCCATATCAATTCTTCCCCATTCAGTCTTTTCAAATGCATCTATTTCAGAAGTTGTATTAACCAGAGTAGCTGTGAATTTTTCAAAATCATAAGTTAATGTTGATGTGAGCATATCTATTTCAGAAGTGCCCCATTCATCAGCAACATCTGCAAACCATAAAAGCGGGTTAAATCTAGAAGGATCTACTCCTATTTCTGCAGCAATAGACGCAACCCTAGAACAGTTTGGAAGACCGTCCCAGTTATACCAATAAGAAAGGTCAGTTGTACAATTTGGATCATATATATCAGCAGAACCTGGCTTATCTGAATTTCCTGTTTCTGACACACCATTATCTTTTACAGTTTTATTGGTGTATCTAACTAACCAATTTAATGGTCCATCTTCATACCCAATTGTTGCTGTTAATTGCTCATCTCTTTCGTCACCAACGGACTTATTACCAGTCATAACATTTTGGTAAATACCTGGATCAAAAGCTGACGTACTAACAATTCTTAAAGCTGATTTATCTGTAAGAGGGATATTTACCATTCCATTAAAGTTTTTAACTTGTTTTGGAGCAAATGTTTTATTACCTCTTGTTACCTCAACCTCTGCAGCAAAACCTGATGGATCAGGTTTCTTTGTAATATATCGAAGAGTTCCACCAATTGCATTTGAACCATAAAGAGTTCCTTGCGGACCTCTTAAAAGCTCAATACGCTCAACATCAAATATATTTACCATGCTTACGTTTACTTCATCAGTATAAACATTCGTTGTACCTGAGTTTCTTTGAGCAGCAGATGTATTTAATCCCCTGATTATAAAAAATGAATCACCGCCCGGGGTTGATACTCCGGCTAGTGTTCTTAAATAATCTTCAGGATTAGAAATACCTCGCTCTTCAATATCTCCAGCCGTTATAACTGAAATATTCATAGGTATTTCTTGAACAGTTTGTTCACTTTTATTTGCTGTAACTATTATTTCTTCAACCTCTTGAGCAAGCAAAACGCTTGAAAGAGTTATAGATAATAGAGCAAAGCCATATTTAAATTTATTCATTTAAGTCTCCCTTTTTAAATGTATACCTATAATAGTAATAAAATGAAGTATTTTGCAAGAAAAATGAAGGACTATGCTTATAAAATAAACATAATTATAAATGGTGCCCTCACCAGGAATCGAACCTAGAACTACTCCTTAGGAGGGAGTTGTTATATCCGTTTAACTATGAAGGCTCTTATATGAGTTGAATAGCCATTGCTATTAAAGAACCTAGAGCGCCAAACCATGCAAGAGTTCTTAAGTATCCTACACCTGCTATATATAATGCACCATGAGCCACTCTGAATATTAACCACCAGCATGCAGCATTAGTAACATCTATATTAAGAACCATTGATAATAGAGCCAAAGCTAAGAAAGCAGGCAGACTCTCTTGAAGATTAGCGTAAGCCTTTCTTGACCTTGCTAGCAAAACTGAGCTTGAATCATCAACTGGGCCATCTCTATTTGATAGCAGCCATTCCATATTTTTCATATTAAGCATCATAGGAATAATCCAAATTTGAAGCAGCGCCAGCACTAAAGCTAAGATAATATATATTTCCATAAGGTCTCCAAAATAAAATTTATAAGTTAGACTAGCAGGGGATTTTTGTAAATACAAGGTAGGAATTATCTAATTTTTAGAGATATTTAATAAGAATATTGCATAACAATGATTAAAAAAATTTTAGAACATAAGTTTCTTGTAATTTGTCTATTTGTAATTCTAATTAGTAATTTTTTTGGATCGCTTGTTCAGTCATCCAAAGGGAAGGTTGAAGTAACATCATTTATACTCCCTACACAAAATAATCAATCTTTAGCTGTTGATTTTTTTAAACCAATAAGCGCAACAGAGGAAAATAAAGCGCCTTTTATTGTAGTTATACCTGGGTTTCAGCGCTCTAAAGAAGCTTTATCAAATATTGCAATAGAATTATCTAGAAGAGGTTTTGTAGTTGCTTCTATCGATCCATATGCCCAAGGCTTATCAAGCTCTTCAATGAGTAAACGTTCTGCAACAACAGAGGGGTATGGCATGTTTGCCTTGGTTGAACATGTATATCAAGAAAAGAAATATAACTTTATAGATAAAAACAAGATTGGAGCTACTGGACATTCTGCTGGCGGTAACGCTGCAATTCGAGGGGCAAATTATTTTGGCTCTAAAGCAATTCAATCAGGCAGTCTTAGCAAATTACACTCTGTTTATGTTTCTGGTTATGTTCTAACTATGAGAGACAGTGTGCTCAAGGATGTCAGATCAAATGTTGGAATGAGTTATGCCTTATACGATGAAGGAGCATATAGAAATGAGTTAAAAAATGGAGATATGCGCCTTGCACCAGAAGCTCTAAGATTAGTAAATTCTATCTTTAATAAAGAGTCAAAAATTAAAGAAGTTGAAATAGGTCATTATTATGGAGATCTTGATAATCGAACTCTTCGTATAGTTCACAATGAGGCCGTTCTCCATCCTTTTCAGCCTTACAATAAAATTGCTACAGCTAATCAGATTGAGTATTTTGAGAAAGTTTTTAGCCATGATTCTAAACTTGATGCTATGAATCAAATTTGGCAATGGAAAGAATTATTTGGATTAATTTCTTTGATAATTGCATTTATATCCATTATTCCAATTGCTAGATTCCTTTTAAGTTTTAGCTTCTTCTCATCCTTAATTAAGCCAATACCTCCTGCTTTACCAACACATTCTAGGAATGGAAAAATTATCTTTTGGTCCCTTTTCTTTTTAGGGGCATCTATTGCATGCTTTTCATATATACCTATGTCTGAATTATCTAAGGAATTATTTGTTGCCGCATCATCTAGGGAGCAAACATGGTTTTTTCCTCAACGCATGAATAATGCAGTTATGCTCTGGGCATTCTTTAATGGAATAATTGGACTGCTTATCTTCTTTGGCTCTTATTATTTTTATGGAAGACATCAAGGCATTACCCCTAATTTCTGGGGCGCATCAATTTCTAATTCAGAATTGTTGAAAACAATACTTTTATCTTTGTGTGTATTTATTTCTTATTACCTAGTTTTATTTTTATCCTACTATTTATTTCATATTGATTATCGGTTTTGGTTTATGGGGGTTAGGATTTTCCAGCCTGAGATGTTATTAGTATTGCTTATATACATACCATTTTTCTTCCTCTTCTTTTTTTCTAATTCTTTAAGAGTAAATGGTGCAATGAGAATAGAGGGTCAACCTGAATGGATATCAATGTTAATTGGAGGTATAGGAAATTCCTTAGGCCTCATATTAATAATAATTATTCAGTATGTTTCATTTGCATATACAGGAACTGTATTTTGGACAGATGGCTGGCTGTACATTAATTTGCTTTTTGCCATTGTCCCAATGATGTTTATTTTGCCTTATTTCAATAGGTATTTTTTTAGAATGACCGGAAGAATCTATCTTGGCCCCATGGTCACATCTTTAATTTTTATAATGATTCTTATTACAAATACAGTTTGTTATTTGCCTTTAAAACAGTTTTAGGATTTTATAAATATTTAGTGGGTCTTATTAAGCTACGCATTAATATAAAAAAACATTAGAATAGGAAAAGTTAATTAGAAAATTATTATGAATATTACACTGCCAGATGGAAGCACTAGAGAGTTATCAGAAGGTTCTTCTGGTTATGATCTAGCTTTAAGTATAGGAAAAGGCTTAGCAAAAGCAGCTGTAGCTATATCTATAGATGGAAAACAGCAAGATATTCATGACAGCATAACTAAGGACTCATCTGTTTCAATTATTACTATTGATTCACCAGAAGGGTTAGAAATTATGCGTCATACATTAACTGCTCAGGTTTTAGCTAGAGCTGTTAAAAATTTGTATCCCGATGCTAAATTAGCTATTGGACCAACAATTAATGATGGTTTTTATTATGACTTTTTATTCAATAAAGCTATTTCTTCCGATGATATCCCAAAGATTGAGAATGAGATGCGCAACATCATAAAATCAGGCGACACTATAAATAAGTCTTTAAAGTCTCAGAAAGAAGCTATTAAGCTTTTTAAGGAAAGAAAAGAAGATTACAAAATAGAGATTATTCAAGATTCAGATCAAAAAGAAGATTTTCAGATATACCAACAAGGTGATTCTGATTTCATAGATTTATGCAAAGGACCACATTTACCAAATTTAAGCTTAATAGGGTCTTTTAAGCTTACAAAGGTTGCTGGAGCATATTGGCGAGGCAATTCAAGCAATGAAATGTTAACAAGAGTATACGGAACAGCATGGAATACAGAAAAAGAATTAAAAGCCCATCTTGAGGCAATTGAAGAGGCTGAGAAAAGAGATCATCGTAAATTAGCAAAAGAAATGGATCTTTTTCATTTTCAAGAAGAGGCCCCTGGAATGGTTTTCTGGCACCCTAATGGATGGACAATTTATAGAGAATTAAAATCTTATATTAGAGGCCGTTTAATGAAATCTAATTATCAAGAGATTAACACTCCGCAAGTTGTTGATAGAAAGTTATGGGAAGCTTCAGGCCATTGGGATAAATATAGAGAAAATATGTTTATAACTGAAATAGACGAAGAGCATGCCAATGAAAAAAGAGTAAATGCATTAAAGCCAATGAATTGCCCATGTCATGTTCAGGTATACAACCAAGGGATTAAATCATATAGAGACCTGCCATTAAGATATGCTGAGTTTGGTTCGTGTCATAGATATGAGGCCTCTGGAACTATGCACGGTCTTATGAGGGTTAGAGGATTTACTCAGGATGATGGCCATATATTTTGCACTGAATCCCAAATAGAAAAAGAAACAGCTTTATTTATTGAACTTCTTTCAGGTATATATAAAGACTTAGGTTTTGATAATTTTTCTATTAAATTATCAACTAGACCTGAAATAAGAGTTGGTTCAGATGAGGTATGGGATAAGGCCGAAGAGTCATTAAAAAATGCTATAAATAAATTAGATCTTCCTTATACAATTGATGAAGGTGATGGAGCTTTCTACGGACCTAAGCTTGATTTTGTATTAACTGATGCTATTGGTCGCGAATGGCAGTGTGGAACCTTTCAAGCTGATTTTAATCTCCCTGATAGGCTCGATGCTGAATATATTGGTGAAGATGGCTCAAAACATCGCCCCGTTATGATTCATAGAGCAATTCTTGGATCATTTGAAAGATTTATAGGAGTTTTAATTGAAAATTATTCTGGAAGATTACCTTTATGGATGGCACCATGCCAAGTTGTAATCTCATCTATAGTTTCTGATGTTGACCCATATGTAGATGAGGTAGAAAAACTTTTATCAAATAAAGGCATTAGGGTATTAACTGATAAGCGGAATGAAAAGATAAGTTACAAAGTAAGAGAGCATAGCGCCGCAAAAGTTCCTGTAATAATGGTAATTGGAAAAAAAGAGGCCGAAGAAAGAACCATTTCAGTTAGACGACTAGGAAGTGATAAAAATACTTCATATGATCTAGATAAAATCATAGATGAAATTTCACATGAATCAAAACCTCCCCAATAATTAATATAGCTTTAGTGATTAAAAAGCTCTTTATTAAATTTATTAAAGCTTATCAATATGCTATTTCGCCTATTTTGGGACCTAGTTGCAGATATACACCAACATGCTCAGAATATAGTATTAATGCCATTGAAAAGTATGGAGTATTTAAAGGTTCTTGGTTAGGTCTTAAGAGGATTTCTAGATGTCATCCATGGGGTGGAAGCGGGCACGACCCTTTGACATAAGAATTATTTTAAATCTTTTATCTTTAGTCTCAATTCAATATCAATATCAACTTTGTTGCTTTTCATTAGATCATAAATATTATCAAAAAAATCTCCCTTCATTTCTGAAGTTTTTCTGGTATTCATATCTATGTGGCCAAGTATGGTTTCATATAATGCGCACACCTCTTCATTTTCATTTACTAGAATACCCGCAATATGAATAAGTTTTTTATTGACATTATGAAGCCTGTATTTAGGAGTTATTTTTTCTCCCAATAAGCACTCTTTTAAATATTTATAATTATCTTCAAGAGTAAAGGATGAAAACCCAGCATCAAAATACTCATCTGAGAAACCCATATCTATAGAGTAAAAATTTCCAAAGGCAAAACCTAGTATTTCGTTATAATATAAAACATTCATATGCCCATTAAGATCACACATTTTTTCAGTAATCTCGACAGGCTTAGCTGAATATGGGAAAACATTATCTATTTGTTTTGACATAAAGTTATTTTTTAAAAGTTTTTAGGAAACGTATTATAATTGAATGAAATATTTATTAAACAACCTTCAATGTTATAAGCATTAATGTTGTATTTTAAGGCTTAACTTGACTAAAGAAATTAAAGATATTGATGCAATTGAAACTCAGGAGTGGCTTGACGCAATAGATTCAGTTATTGAAAGCTCTGGTTCAGATAGAGCATCTTATCTTTTAACTGAGCTGGCAAAAAAATTAACAGCAGCAGGACAAGTTCCTACATATAATTTAACTACACCATTTCGAAATACTATTCCCGCCGCAGAAGAAGCAGCTATGCCTGGCGATCTTTTTATGGAAAGACGCATTCGATCATTAATAAGATGGAATGCGCTGGTTATGGTGTTAAGAGCAAACAAAGGGGATGAGGAGCTTGGAGGACATATAGCTACTTTTTCATCTTCGGCAACATTATACGATGTAGGTTTTAATCATTTCTTTAGAGGCATGGAGGGGCAATTAGATGATTTGGTATATTATCAAGGGCACTCATCTCCTGGTATCTATGCTAGAAGTTTCTTAGAAGGTTATTTAAGTGAGCGCGATTTAGACAACTTTAGAAGAGAAGCTGGTAGCCCAGGTTTATCATCTTATCCTCATCCATGGCTGATGCCAGACTATTGGCAATTCCCCGTTGTTTCAATGGGATTAGGACCAATAATGGGAGTTTATCAAGCTCACATAATGAGATATTTATCCGCAAGAGGTTTAGTAGAAAGAAAAGACAGAAAAGTTTGGGTATTCTGCGGAGATGGAGAAATGGACGAACCTGAATCAAAGGGTTCAATAGGTTTAGCTGGAAGAGAAAAATTAGAAAACTTAATTTTTGTAATTAATTGCAATTTACAAAGACTCGATGGCCCAGTTAGGGGAAATGGAAAAATTATTCAAGAGCTAGAGACAGAGTTTAGAGGAAGTGGCTGGAATGTTATTAAAGTTATTTGGGGTAAAAAATGGGATCCATTGTTTGCGAAAGATAGAGAGGGCAAGTTACAAGATTTAATGGATCACGTTGTTGACGGAGAGTTGCAAAACTATAAGGCTAAAGGAGGTGCATATACTAGAGAAAATTTCTTTGGTAAAAATCCTGATGTTTTAAAAATGGTTGAAGATCTTTCTGATGAAGATATATACAGATTAAACAGAGGGGGTCATGATCCGTATAAGGTATATGCAGCTTATCATAAGGCTATAAATTCAACTGGAGCACCAACAGTTATTCTTGCTTTTACTACTAAAGGTTATGGAATAGGTTCAAGAGAAGCTGACAATACTACCCATCAAGTTAAAAAGTTATCATTAGAAAATATCAAAGCTTTTAGAGATAATTTTGATATACCTGTAAATGATGATGAGATTGAATCTCTTCCTTATGTAAGACCGCCTGAAAACTCTCCTGAAATTTCTTATATGAAGAAAGCTCGTGACAATTTAGGGGGCTTTATACCAAGAAGACGAACAAAAATTAAAAAATTGAAGATGCCTGATAATCAACATTTTGAACCGCTTATTAAAGGTATGGGTGAAAGAAAGGTCTCTACAACTATGGCAACTGTTAGATTAATGACCAATTTATTAAAAGATAAGAATATTGGAGAAAGGATTGTGCCTATCGTTCCTGATGAGGCTAGAACGTTTGGCATGGAAGGATTATTTAAACAAATAGGTATTTATTCTTCAGAGGGACAAAAATATGAGCCTGAAGATGTTGATAAAGTCATGTGGTACAAGGAATCTAAAGATGGAGTTATGCTGGAAGAAGGTATCACTGAGGCAGGGTCTTTTTCTGCTTGGTTAGCACTAGCTACAGCATATTCAAATTATGATCTTCCCATGATTCCTATTTATTTGTTTTATTCTATGTTTGGATTTCAACGTATTCATGATTTAGCATGGGCTGCAGGAGATACTCAAGCAAGAGGTTTTCTTATAGGAGCAACATCTGGAAGAACCACACTGAATGGTGAAGGGCTTCAACATCAAGATGGGCATAGCCACATTCTTTCATCCACTATTCCAAATTGTTTATCTTATGATCCTGCTTATGCGTATGAGTTAGCTATAATTTTTAAAGATGGCATTCAGAAAATGTTTGTGGAACAAAAAGATTACTATTACTACATTACAGTTACTAATGAGAATTACATACAGCCTGAACAGCCTAAAGGTATTGAAAAAGATGTTATTAAAGGAATGTATAAAGTTAAAGATTGTAAAAACCCTAATATACGTTTAATTGGTTCAGGCGCAATTCTTAATGAATCAATTAAAGCTCAAGATATTTTAAGCAGCTATTCAATAAATGCAGAAGTATGGAGCGCTACTAGCTTTAATTTACTAAGAAAAGATGGAATGGAGGTTGAAAGATACAATCAATTAAATCCACACAAAGAACCCAAAAAAAATCATATAGACAATTGTTTTGGTGACCTTGATATACCAGTTGTTGCTTCGACTGATTATATGAGAGCTTATCCGGATCAAATAAGACCTTATATCAAATCTTCATTTTCATCTCTTGGCACTGATGGTTTTGGTAGAAGTGATTCAAGGGAAGAGTTAAGAGAATTCTTTGAGATAAATGCTAAGCATATTGCAAGATTAAGCGCATTTACTTTATTTAAAGAATCGAAGATTTCTAAAGACGTTTTAGACAAGATATATAAATCTACAAATGTTAATCCGAAGAAACCAAATCCATGGGAAGTGTAAATGACGTTTAAAGAAATAAAAATTCCAGATTTAGGTGAAGCTGAAGATGTAGAGGTTATTGAGATCTGCGTATCACCAGGAGATTCTGTTGGTGTTGACGACCCAATAATTGTTTTAGAGTCTGAAAAAGCAGCAATGGAGATTCCTGCATCTATTGAAGGAAAAGTTATTGATATTAAGGTTAGTAATGGAGATACAGTAAAGGAGGGAACAATATTTCTTGAGATAGAAGCTAAAGAGATTAAGAAAACAAAACAAGAGAAAGCTTCTCAGCCCCCAGAAAATAAAATCGAAGAAAAAAATGATCTTAAAAACACTCTTCCAAAAACTTCTTCAAAAGAAATATTTATACAACCTAAAAGTTCAGAAAATATTCATGCAGGACCAGCAGTCAGAAAATTAGCTAGAGAGTTTGGGATTGATTTATCTAAAGTCAGCCCAACCGGACCAAGAGGAAGAATTTTAAAAGAAGATTTACATGAATATGTAAAAGAACAATTAAACTCTAATAAATTACCCGCCTCTAAAAACCCTCAAATAGATTATTCATTATGGGGAGAAGTTAAAAAAGAACCTTTAACTAAATTTCAAAAAACTGCTGCTAGCAATTTACAGCAATCTTGGAGAAATATACCTCATGTAACACAACATGATGAGGCCAATATAGATGCTTTAATGAAGTTATCCGAAAAATTAAATAAGAACTCAGGTCTTAAAATATCACCTTTAGCTTTTTTTGTTAAAGCTACAGCTAAATTATTAGAAGAATTTCCTTTAATGAATGCTTCGTTGGATGAAAATACTGAAAATATAATCTTTAAAGACTATATAAACATAGGCATAGCGGTAGATACACCCAAAGGTTTGATAGTCCCAAATATTAAAAATACTAATAAGCTTTCCATTCAAGATATCTCAAAAGAGGTATCAAAGTTAGCAAAGGCTGCAAAAGAAAGAAAGATTAAAGTAGATGAATTAAAAGGCTCTACTTTTACCATCTCTTCACTTGGTGCAATAGGAGGTAAATTTTTTACACCAATTGTCAATCCTCCTGAAGTTGGAATTCTGGGCATATCAAGAACGTTTTCAAGGGTAGATATGATTAAAAATAATCCAGTTAGTTCTTTAATTCTTCCAATATCTCTTTCTTATGATCACAGAGTTATTAATGGAGTTGAAGCTGTTAAGTTCACTTCAAGATTTTGTGAACTTCTTGAAGATACTAACTTTTTTGAAATAAATTATTAAAACTTAATGAAAAAATATCTACTCACCTTTTTTATCATTTTTATCAATTTGAATATCAATGCAGAAATATTTACTACGATGACTTTAAATGTAGAAAACTTATTTGATACCTATGACGATTTAAATAAAGATGACAAAGCTTTTCTGCCTATATCAAAGAAATTATCTGAAGAGCATAAAAATTCATGCAAGAAAATTAGAGTAAAAACATGGAAAGATGAATGCTTGTATTTGGATTGGAATGAAAAGGTAAAAGATGCAAAGCTAAAAAATATATCTGACTTGATAGTAGCTTATAAAAATAATGGCCCAGACATTATTTTCCTTCAAGAGATTGAGAATAATAATATCCTAGATCAACTATTTTCTCTTTTAAAGCCATACGGATATATAGATAAAGTTCTATTAGAAGGGAATGATTATCGAGGCATTGATAATGCCTTTATTTCTAAATTTCCAATTAAAGATTCAAGACTTCATTTTATAAAGTTTGATGGAAAATTTTCTAATAAAGATACTAGACCAATATTAGAAGCATCAATTAACATAAACGGATCGATAGTGAGATTTTATGGAGTACATTTCCCTGCACCATTTCTTAATTTTGCAATGCGAGATTCTGCATTTGTAGCCTTAAATCAATTACTTATGAAACATAATGATCCATCTATTGCAGCGGGTGATTTTAATGTGACTCGCGAAGAAGCTTTCAAAGAAAACACATTCTATGATCAAGAAAAATATTGGGATATTGCTCACCACATAGGTTGCAATAAATGCTTAGGAACATACTACTATGCACCAAATAATGACTGGTCTTTCTTAGATACTATTCTGGTATCTAAAAATAGAAATATTTATTTCATTTCGGATGAAATTGGACTGCATAAAACACCTATTAATATGGATGCAGAAAATTTAAAGCCTCTTGGTTTTAACGCTTTAAGTTTAAAAGGGGTAACAGATCATATCCCCATGATTGCAGAAATAGAATTAAGAAATAACTAATTTAAAATATTAGTCTTGTCTCCAGCCTTCACGATCAAATATTCTAATGTAAGTTAACTGGTCATGATTTGAATCATTTATAACTCTACAGTAGTCACCTGATTCAACTAATATCACATCGCCGGTTGAGAGGTCATATGAATCTTTATGTTGAACTCCATATGATGGATTTGAGCCGTGACCATCTTCATCATTCATATATTCAACAATTTCCATAGTTCCTCTTCCATTAGTAATTATGTAAGCAACATCTGAATTTATTAATTTATGCCCAGTTGTAGATTTCCCTGGCTCAATAACAGTTTTACTAGCAATAATTCTTTTTAAAAGATCATTTGTCCAAACAGTATAGTCTTCAGTTTCTTTTTGCGGAGTGCCGCCAACTCGAAAGTTTACATATTTTTTTGCCATAGATTTATTATAAGGAATTGAGGTTAAGTTGCTATGTTTGATTTAAAATTGTTTATAATTATTTAATAAAATTACATCCCGGAGAAATCAAATGAGTAAAACATACGTAAACCCTGAAACAATTGGTCTGCATGCAGGATGGAGGAAAGATGAAAATACTAACTCCGTTGCAGTCCCGATCCACCAAACAACCAGTTATCAATTTGATGATTGCGACCATGCTGCAAATCTATTTGCATTATCAGAACTAGGCAATATTTATTCCAGAATAATGAACCCTACTTGTGCAGTGCTAGAAGATAGAATTGCTGCTCTAGAAGGCGGTGTTGGTGCATTAGCTGTAGCTTCTGGTCAGGCGGCATCTGCATATGCAATCCAAAATATTGCAAGAAATGGGGATAATATTGTCGCTTCTTCACATTTGTATGGAGGCACATACAATCAATTTAAAAATGTTTTATCAGACATGGGAATTGAGGTTCGTTTTGTAGATCCTTCAGACCCTAAAAACTTTGAGGATGCTACTGATGATAAAACCAGAGCATATTATGGTGAAGTTCTTCCAAATCCAAGTTTTGAAGTTTTTCCTATATCTGAAGTTGCAGAAATTGGAAGACCTTTAGGAATTCCTTTGATTGTAGATAACACCGCTGCTCCTGTAATCTGTAAACCATTTGAGCATGGCGCTGCTGTTTTAATCCATTCAACTACTAAATTTATTGGTGGGCATGGTACCTCTATTGGAGGAATTATTGTTGATAGTGGAAATTTTGACTGGGAATCTTTTCCTGAGCGTCAGCCAGCTATGAATACTCCTGATCCATCATATGGTGGTGCGGTTTGGTCTGAAGCAGTTAAACCTCTTGGCCCTATTGCATATATCTTAAAAGCAAGAACAACAATTTTAAGAGATATGGGTGCTGCAATGAGCCCATTTAATGCTTTTATGTTTATTCAAGGCCTAGAAACATTAGCCTTAAGAATGAGAGAGCATTCAAGTAATGCAGAAAAAATAGCTGAATATCTTTCAAATCATGATGCTGTAGAAAGAGTTATATATCCTTCTGTTATGGATGGTTATGCTAAAGAAAGAGCAGAAAAATATTTAACTAGAGGAAATGGCGGCTTAATGGGGTTTGAAATAAAAGGAGGAATCGAAGCAGGTAAGAAATTTATTAATGCATTAGAGATGGTCTACCACGTTGCAAATATCGGAGACTCAAGAAGCTTGGCAATTCATCCAGGAAGCACAACCCATAGTCAATTAAATGAAGAAGAATTATTGGCTGCAGGTATTACACCTGGCTTTGTAAGACTCTCTATTGGTTTAGAGCATGTGGACGATATAATTGCAGATTATGATCAAGCTTTAGCCCAAGTTTAATATTTTGAGCCAAGAATTAGTTACTTATATAGTTCTTGGCTCTAAATCAAGACTGGCCAGTCTTAAGAAGTTTAAAGTTGATGCAAATGAAGAATGTATTTTCTTAAATTTCAATGAGTACTCATCAATTGTAACAACTTTAGATCAAGTAATAGCGGATAGTAAAGGTTCACTGATTGTTTTATTACCTCCAAGCACAGTTCCAAAAAAACATAACAGAAAAACATTAAAGAAAATGGGCATGATCAATTACCCTGTCTGGGGGTGGTTCAACTCTCCTAATCATGACGAAAAATTTATCTCCAGCCTTAAAAAAATAAATACTTATATCAGAAATACTCCAACTATTGATCAAGGGATTTATTTTACGAAAGATTTATATTATTCCATTGGAGGAATAGGGCATTTTCAATCTGATTATTTTGTAGAGATTTCTAAAAGATTATCATCAAGATTAGATCCTCAGGCCCCTCTGTCCCCTCTAACATTTAGAAGTTCTTCTAGGGTATCATTGCTCTAATGTTAAACAATCCTATATTAGAAGCTAAAAATCTGTCATTTTCTATTAATCAGAATAATTTATTTCATGGCCTATCTTTCGAACTTTTATCTGGAGAAGCGCTACATATTAAAGGTGGAAATGGTTCGGGTAAAACAACCTTGTTAAAAATCTTATTAGGCATTACTTCTCCTCGAAAGGGGCACATAAAATGGGTTGATGATACTAATACAGTCTATTTAGGCCACAAGAATGTCTTAAAAGATTATCTTTCAGTAGAAGATAATTTATATCTGCATGGGATTGATTTAGCTAATACCAGCACCAAATCAATTTTAAAAGAGCTTAATCTATTAGATAAAATTGACATTTTAGTTGGAAATTTATCATACGGTCAGAAGAAAAAATTAGCTTTAGTCAGAGTCTTAGTCAATCAATCTAAAGTCATTGTTTTGGATGAGCCTTGTGTGGGATTAGATGATAGGACAAGAGCTTATATTGTTGATTTCTTAAATTCTGAATTAAGTAAAAATAAATCTGTTATATATACCTCTCATATTCCTATAGAAATTAATAGTAAAAAGATAAATATCGATAAAGAATAATGACTAATTTATTAAGAATAGAATCATTTAAATTGCTTAAAAAAATAAGGGCTTGGCTTGGGCCGATACTTATATTTCTCTTAATTATGATTTCATTTCCATTAACCGTTGAATTGGCAAGCGAAGAACTAAAAAATATCTTTTATTCAATTTTATGGCTGTCATCTCTTTTAACAGTTATGGTTTCTCTTGATAGTATATTTTTTGAAGACTTTGATGATGGGACTCTAGAACATTATTTTATTTTAAATAATTCATTATTTTCTATGATTTTGATTAAGATTTTTATCTACTGGCTGCTTATTGGAATTCCAATATCAATATTAGGTACATTTTTCTCTATAAGTACGTCTGGAGAATTTTCTTCTTTTTATATCGCTTTTCCTTCCATGCTTATTTCCTCATATATTTTTATTAATTTATTTGCATTAGGAAACTCACTTAGTTTAAACAAAGGATCGGCTTTGGGCGCATTAATAACTATGCCACTTTTATTTCCTGTATTAATTCTGCTTGGAAAAATTGTATTAAATGCTAATTTTGGTTTTGAAATTTCTAATCTTTTGCTCTTAATGCTTGGGGTTTTATTGATTATAATAGTAATTATTCCATTTATAATCTCTTTCGTTATTAAGACTCATTTGGAATAAATTTAAATTTACAAAATTGTGTTAAAGAAACTCTATCATCAGTTTGCGTCGCCAAAAACATACGTTGTTTTAGTGGATAAGATTTATCCAATTATCTTTTATACGTCTTTAATTACATATGTTTTTGCTTTAATTTGGGGTCTTGCTTTTGCCCCTTCTGATTATATGCAGGGTAATTCTTACAGGATTATATATATGCATGTGCCAGCATCATTTTTATCACAAACTCTCTATATAGCTATGGCTATAGCAGCAGCTGTTTTTTTAATCTGGAAAGTTAAATTAGCGGCTTACATTATTAAAGCCATAGCGCCTATTGGGGCATTGGTTGCTTTTTTAGCATTAGTCTCAGGTTCTATATGGGGAATTCCTACTTGGGGTACATGGTGGCAATGGGACGCAAGAGTTACATCCACTTTAATTCTCTTTATTATGTATTTAGGGCTACTTTCACTTCATAGTTCTTTTACAAATTATGAAAAAGCAGATAAATTTATTTCGGTATTGGTTCTGATTGGCTCTGTTAATATTCCAATCATAAAGAAGTCTGTAGATTGGTGGAACACTCTTCATCAACCTGCTTCCATAACCTTGACTGATAAGCCCGCGATTGACCCTTCAATGTTATATCCATTATTTTTTTCTATGTTAGGTTTTAGTGGACTGATCATTTGCTTAGTAATCTTATCTTCAAAAGTTCAAATTTTTAATCGAGAAGGCAATAAAACTTGGGTAAAAGAGCATGTCTAAATTTGCTTTCACCGATCTAAATCAATTCATGTATATGGAAGGACATGGTATTTATGTTTGGTCAGTTTTCTTGATTGTAATTATTTCACTAGTCCTAGCTTTTATTTTTTACAACAAGCAATTAAAGAAAATTAAAAGAAAACATAGTAATGAATAATATTAGGAAGCAAAGACTGTTTAATGTATTTCTAATAATATTCTTATCTTCTTTAGGAGTTTTTTTTATTTTAAAAGCTCTAAATTCAAATCTTGATTATTTTTATACTCCTTCAGAAGCATTAATTGCAAATATACCTCAAGATAAAAGGATTAAAATTGGAGGGATGGTAAAAAAAGATTCAGTAGATAGAAATGGCACCAAAGTTATTTTTAAAATAACTGATTTTGAGAATACTATTGAGGTTCATTATGAAGGCGTTATACCTGATTTATTTAAAGAAGGAAGCGGAGTAGTGGCCTATGGAAAGATTCACGATAAAACTTTAATAGCTGAGAATATCTTTGCTAAGCACGACGAGAATTATATGCCGCCAAATATAGAGATTTCCTCTGGATGATTGCAGAGGTTTCCCATTTTTTTTTAGTTACTGCTTCAGGGTTATTTCTACTGTCTTTTATTTTTTCAACCCTTACCTATAAAACAAACCATAATATAGAAATACTTGTTTCCCGAGTATTTAGCTATGGGTCATATTTTGTATTTGTTTCTTTTCTTATATATATATGGTTGTCAATTCAGAGTGATTTCTCCATAAGGTATATTGCTGAGCATTCTAATAAGGATTTAGCAGTTTTTTATAAAATTTCATCAATTTGGTCTGCTCATGAAGGCTCAATGTTTTTATGGATTGTATTTTTATCTCTTTGGAGCCAGTTTTTTAATTTTAAATTACCTCAAGCTGATTTATTAAAAGCCCCATCAATAGGCATTCTTTCTTTTATTATTTTTGGATTTTTAATATTTTTATTATTTACATCTAATCCCTATGATTCACTTTTACCTATAGCTCCGGCAAATGGAGCTGATATAAATCCTATTCTTCAAGATCCAGCTCTGGCTATTCATCCACCATTTTTGTATTTAGGTTATGTTGGTTTTGTAATAGCTTTTGCATACAACACTGCCTTTCTAATTAAAGGTGATCTAGATATTAATTGGGAAAAAATTATACGACCCTGGTCATTAATAGCATGGATTTTATTAACTATTGGAATAACCTTAGGCAGTTGGTGGGCATATTATGAACTTGGTTGGGGTGGTTATTGGTTTTGGGACCCAGTTGAAAACGTTGCTCTTATGCCTTGGATGGCCGGAACAGCATTAATCCATTCTCTCTATGTTTCCTCTAGATCAAACTCATTAAGAAGTTGGACAATTCTATTATCTATATCAGTCTTTTCTTTAAGTTTATTTGGTGCATTTATTGTTCGATCAGGAATAATTGACAGCGTTCATGCATTTGCTAATGACCCCCAAAGAGGGCTTTACCTTTTATTATTTTCTGGGATATTAATTATCTCCTCTCTTGCTTTTTATGCATTAAGATTTCCTAAGCTTGTCTCAAGCAATCTTATTAAACCTAAATCAAAAGAATCTTTTTTGTCCATTAATAATATTTTATTTGTTACAGCAATATTTGCAGTAATGTTAGGAGTCTTATATCCCCTAATTTTTGATTTCATTTATGAAGAAAGAATTAGCGTTGGCCCGCCTTATTACAATACTATTATTGCCCCAATTGCTTTCTTATCATCAATATTCCTAGTTTTTTCTGTAGGAAGCTCATGGCAAAGAAGTTCAAAATTATTTTTTATATACAGCCCTTTATCTCTTTCTATTCTTTTATCAATTTTTGTTGCATGTTTCATTGCTTTTAAACTGCAGAATTTTGAGTGGTGGTTTATAGGCGGAAATTTCTCAGGGTTTTTAATCTTAATAAGATATCTTTTATTAGTTATTAATAATATAAGTAAAAAAATGTACTTTAATAAAGCTAGTGCCATTGCTCATGCAGGCCTAGGGATACTATTGATATCAATTTCTATTAATGCAGGCTTGAGTTACGAAAAAATAATAAACATTAAAGCCGGAGACTCATTTCAAGATGATATGTACACATTCAATTTATTAGATTTTGAATTAATAAATGAAGACAACTTTGATTCTATAAAAGCTAAATTTTTAATTAAAAGCAATGATGCATCAGAGCAAGTTTTTTATATGTTCCCTGAAAAGAGAAAATATTTTATAAGAGGTCAAATAACTTCAGAATCTGCTATTCAAATAACTCCATTTAAAGATATTTATATAACTCTTGGCGATCAGTTGGATAATGGGCACTGGGTAGTTAATATTCAATATAATTATTTCATCAGATGGATTTGGATTTCAGCAATAATAATGTGCTTAGGCAGCTTGATGGCGATTAAAGAGAGAAGTATTAAGAAATGAAGATATTCATCAGGCTTGTAATTTTAATTATTCCAATTGTAGGTTTTGTATTTTTTTATAACTTACTAACAGAAGATAAATTTTATCCAGGAGCTAATTTTGATAGGTTTAATGTGCCAGTTTTTGCTTTAGATGACATTACGTCCCAAAAAATTTATACGAAAGATGATTTAAATGATGAATTGCTTCTGAATGTATGGGCAAGTTGGTGTATTACATGCAGAGTAGAGCATGGGTTTTTAATGGAATTAAAACAAGAAGGGTTTTTGATAACAGGGTTAAATTATAAAGATGAATCTACAGATGCAAATAATTGGCTTAATTTATACGGAAATCCCTACAGCTTTAGTCTTCATGATATCAAGGGATCTTTAGCCTTAGATATGGGTGTTACGGGAGCTCCAGAGACCTTCCTTATTAAGAATGGTGAAGTTTTAGTTCATTATAGTGGCGAGGTTAATTTAGCTGTTTGGGATAATGTTTTTTATCCTGTTATTAAAGAAAATAAGATGTTTAGATGAAAAAAATAGTTCTTTTAAATTTATTATTCTCAATCTGCTTTATACAAGGCAATGAGGTATATAAATTTCACTCTTTAGAAGATGAAAAGAGGTTTTATGATCTCATACAAGAGATAAGGTGTCCCAAATGCACGAGCGGATCTATTGCTAGTTCAAATGCGCCTGTTTCTGAAGATCTAAAAAATAAAATAGCAGAGCTTATTAACGAAGGCTATTCTGATAAAGAAATTAAGGAATATGCAAAAGCTAGATTTGGCAATGAGGTTTTGTATAACCCGGAAGTTAATAGCTCAACATATCTATTATGGTATGGACCTTTTATTTTCCTATTTATGATATTGACAGGATTCTTCTTTAGAAGAAAAAGCCAATGATATTTTTTTATATAGTTATATTAGTTGCATCTATTCCAGTAATAAGATTTTTGTTAGCTCCAGAATCATCGAATAAGATTTTCGTTTTTAGCTTTTCTTTTATGGTTTTAGGATTATCTTTATTTGCTTTTATTAGTAAATTTTCTTTTATAGGTTCTGTTCAGGAGTATTTAATAGCTGATGAGATTAAAGAGGCAATTTATGACAATCGAATAGTTGAACCTCGATATTTAAATAAATTTACTAAATTAATTCCCGAAAATGACAAAATAACTTGGTTGGAAGATAGTATTATTTTTGCAGTTGAAAATAATAGTCTTATGACCGCCGAACAGCTTGTTGAATTCGGTGAACCAATTTTTACAGAAGCAGGGCTGCAACTTCAATTTTATAGTTTATTTAGCATTTTAAGAGATAAGAAGTTTCCAGCGTACAGAAATTCAAAAATAATAACAGCCATAGACATACCTACGGAATGTATTTTTAATTCATTAAGCTTATTAGCATTAATAAATAATGGACCGGCTGTGCCCATTGGGAAAAAAACTTCAGAAGACCCAAATTTAAGATCAATTTCGATTTCTAATATAGACGCTTTAATACCTGGATTTGATCTAGCATCTGCATTGATTAATGATGAGAAAATATTAATCAAAGCAGCTTTAAAATGTGACAATAACCTGTCTTATTCATCAACTTTTCTGCCTCAAAATACTAAAAAAAATACCCTAATATTAAGCGGTAAAATTAACGAAAAAGATTGGTCTGTAAACCCACAATAGTTTAATATAAACCTTAATTAATACTACTTATCAATGCAGCTAAAACACATCAAACTGTCCGGTTTTAAAAGTTTCGTCGATGCAACGAAAATCTCTTTTCCAACAAATTTAGTTGCAGTTGTGGGGCCAAATGGATGCGGAAAATCTAATGTAATTGATGCAGTGAAATGGGTTCTTGGAGAACTCTCAGCAAAGAACTTAAGAGGCGATTCAATGGCTGATGTTATTTTTAATGGATCGGATCTTAGGAAGCCTTCAGGTCAATGCAGTATTGAACTTTTATTTGATAATTCAGCCGGTAAATTAGGCGGAGAATATGCTTCTTATAATGAAATTTCTATAAAGCGCTCAATGACTCGTGATAGCCAGTCTGCATATTTTATAAATAGCACAAAATGTAGAAGAAAAGATGTTCAAGATCTTTTTTTAGGCACTGGTTTAGGCCCAAATAGTTATGCAATTATCGAGCAAGGAATGGTATCAAGCTTAGTTACAGCAAAACCAGAAGAGCTAAGACTGCATATTGAAGAAGCTGCTGGAGTATCAAAATATAGAGAGCGAAGAAAAGAGACTGAGCAAAGAATAAAAAAGACTAAAGAAAATCTATCTAGAGTTAAAGATATAAAAGATGAGATCTCTAGATTAATCAAAAGATTAGAAGGTCAGGCCAAAGCTGCTGAAAAATACAATTCATTTAAAGAGCAAGAAAAAGAAATTGAATTAAAGGTAGCAATTTTATTTTCTCTTGAAGCTAAAAATAATAGAGATGATATTCAAAAGAAGTTAGATGCTGTTTTAAGAGATCAAAAAATTAAAGATGCTGAAACTAAAACAAAACAGTCCCAAATAGATGAATACAGAACTCAACATGAATCTGTTAGAGATTCTTATGATATTGCACAAAAGAATTTTTATTCTGTAGGTGCTGATATAGCGAGATTAGAATCAGACCTACAAAATATTAATATTACCGAGTCTCAAAGTAAAAAAGAGTTAGAAAAAGTTAAAGAGAATTATGAAAGAGCTCTTGAAAAAGAAGTTAATTTAGAAAATCTTAGCCCTAAAGAAAAAGCAATATTATTATTAGACAATATAATAGATGCATTAAAGAGTATAGGATCCAGTGGTTCAGATATATATAAAAAAGCTCTGGAGCTTAAAGATCAGCTAACAAGTATTTTAAATATAGCATCCGTTCAGTCTAAATCTTTAACTGCTGAATATTTATCTCGTCAAGATGATTTAAGTAAAATCATCCAAGACAGTAAATCAAGAAAACAAACCTTAGAATCAGATATCACCCAACTTGTTGAAAAAAGTTCGGAAGCAGAGACTGCATTAGTCGAAATTAGGCAAAAGCAATCAAAAGTTGATCAAGAGCTTCGTGATCTAGAAAATAAAAGATCAATTGCTGAGCTGGATTTAAGGACAATTTCAGAGAAAGTTACAAGCATAAGACTTGACCTAAAGACCTATGAAATTAATTTAGAAAATGCTAATGAGAAGATCAAAAGCTCTGGAGTTAAAATTAATGATATAAATTTTTCAGATTATGAAGATCTTGATTTAAAAGAACTTCAAGATAATTTAGTTGATATTCAAGCAAAAATAATCAGGTTAGGGGCAATTAATTTAGCTGCTCCGGAAGAGATAGCTGAAGAGTCTAAAAGAAAAGATAAACTGGAAGAACAATACGATGAACTGACAGACGCTTTAGACAAGCTCACCAATGCAATCAAAAAAATTGATATAGAAACTAAATCAAGGTTTGAGGATAGTTTTAATGCAGTCAACACAAGATTAAAAGAAATATTCCCTATATTATTCGGCGGAGGCTTTGCCGAGCTCAAATTATTAGATAATGATATGTTAAATAGTGGTGTAGTTTTTATGGCGAGACCACCTGGCAAAAAGAATGCAACAATTTCTCAATTATCTGGAGGAGAAAAGGCTTTAACTGCTTTATCTTTGGTTTTTTCAATTTTTCAATTAAACCCAGCTCCATTTTGCATGTTAGATGAGGTTGATGCTCCATTAGACGATGTAAATACCCAACGTTTAATCAATATGGTTGAAGAAATGTCACAAACTATTCAATTTATTGTCATTACTCACAACAAGGTATCCATGGAGAGAAGTGACCACTTAATGGGGATAACAATGCAAGAAGCTGGCGTTTCTAGGTTGGTAACTGTGGATGTAAATCAGGCCTTAGAATTGGCTGATTCGGAATAGATGGAAACAAATTCAGATATATATTTAATAGGTTTTTCTATTGGAATATTTTTATTAGTCACCTTTTTTTTCCTCAAAAAAATAGCTAGCTCTAATGAGTTAAAAGTTAAGATAGAAGAGGTCCCTGATTCTGTAATTAAAGATGATGAGCCTGCTCAATCTTCTTTTGACTTTAATGAAGAAGCTAAGAAAAATAGTAATTTTGATCAAAAGCTTATTATTTTTAATCTGATATCTATAGATGGGTCTTTTTTTGATATAGATCAATTATTTGGGTTTATTTCTAATTACGAAACGAAGCTAATAAATGGGTACTTCTCATATAAGCATAACAATGAAGAGATATTTAGAATTGCTAATGCAATAAATCCTGGTACTTTTAGGCCTGAGACAAAATCTCAAGCTATTATTATAGCTTCAGATATAAACAATGTAGATGATGCAGTGCATACGGTTGAAGAGATGTTAAATTTTGCTACTAAATTTAGTGATAATTTCCATGCAAGCATATGCGATGTAGACAGACTTCCCTTAACAAAGCAGATGATATCTCATGTCAGATCGACCGCCCAAGAAGCTTCTAGACTTAAGCAGGTAAGTGATTACGCATAAATGACAAAAGATACAGACAGAACATACGAAGCGCTTAAAGAGGATATTAGAAAGCATGATTATAATTACTATGTTTTAGATGAACCTGAAATAAGTGATTATGAATACGATCAATTGTTTAATAAACTCCTTGAATTTGAAAAAGAAAATCCTAAATTAATTACTCCTGAATCACCCAGTCAGAGGGTTGGAATTGCTCCGCTAGAAAGTTTCAAAACCTACATTCATAAAAAGCAAATGCTTTCATTAGCAAATGTTTTTTCAGAAGAGGATTTAATAGATTTCTTTACCAGGGTCGATAAAAGACTCGTCGATATAAAAGACTATGAAGTCTTTTGCGAGCCCAAAATGGATGGAGCAGCAATTTCTATAATATATAAGAATGGTATTTTAGAAACTGGAGCTACTAGGGGAGATGGCTCAAAAGGAGAGGACGTAACTTCAAATATAAAAACAATTAAGTCTATTCCGCAAAAACTTTTGTACAGTAAAAAATTTGAAATACCAAGTTATATTGAGATCAGAGGGGAGGTATATATTTCCAAAGATGATTTTATAAACCTTAATAAGATATCATCTGAGAAAGATCAAAAGATATTTGCAAACCCAAGAAACGCTGCCGCTGGAAGTTTAAGGCAGCTTGATCCAAGGGTTACCAGCCAAAGACCTTTATCATTTATAGCTCATGGCATTGGTGAGATGGAGGGTTTGAAAATAGAATCATTAGATGCTTTTTTTGAAATGCTGAATGAGTTTGGGTTACCCACAAACCCACTAAATAAGAAAGTTATTGGTATAAAAAGCTGTCTTGATTATTATCAAGATATTCTTAAAAAAAGAGAAAGCATATCTTTTGATATTGATGGGGTTGTATATAAATTAAATAATCTTAAGCATCAAATCAAGCTAGGTGAAGTATCTAGATCTCCAAGATGGGCAATTGCTCATAAATTCCCAGCCGAAGAGGCCACAACAATTATTGAATCTATTGATTTTCAGGTTGGAAGAACTGGAATCTTGACTCCGGTAGCTAGATTAAATCCTGTTAAAGTTGGTGGAGTTATAGTAAGCAATTGTACATTACATAATATAGATGAGATTGAAAGGTTAGATCCGCAAGTAGGAGATACAGTTATTATAAGAAGAGCTGGTGATGTAATTCCTCAAATTATAAAGGTTGTTTTATCTAAAAGGCCTAATTCAGCAATTCCTGTAGAAATTCCAGCCAAGTGTCCATCTTGTAATTCCATAGTATTAAGTGAAAACGCATCTGATTGGGCTGTAATTAATAATGATGGCAAACATATAAAGAAATATGGTTCGGAAATTGAAGCAGTTCATTATATTGATGGAAATAATGAATTTTCATTAAAAGAAATTAAGAATAAGGCAGCCTTCATAAGGTGCTCAAACGAACTTGAATGTCCCGAAATAGTGAGAGGCAACATAGTCCATTTTGTTTCTAGAAAAGCTTTTGATATTGAGGGTTTAGGGCAAGAAATAATAAATACTTTTAATAAAGCTGGCTTATTAAACAATGTAGCTGATATATATAAACTAAAAAATCATAAAAATGAATTGATGCAAATGGAAGGGTTTGGAGAAAAATCAATCTCTAATCTAATTAATTCTATTGAAAATTCTAGAAAGATAGATTTACATAAATTTATATACTCTTTAGGAATTCAAGAGGTTGGTGAGGCCACATCGTATAATTTAGCTAAGGAATTTAAAGAGTTAGAAACATTTTTAAAGACTAATTTCAAACACTTAATTGAAATCGAAGACATTGGGCCAAAGGTCGCAGCTAATATTATAAGATTTCTAGAATCAGAATACTCTAAGCCTCTTATAGCTCAACTAATAAAAGAACTACAAATAAAACCTTTTAAAGATGTTGATTCATCATTATTAACATTAAAAGGATTGCAGATTGTTCTTACGGGCAAATTAAACAATTTTTCAAGAGATGAAATAAAAGAGAATCTAATATCAAGAGGAGCTAAGGTTTCATCGAACGTATCCTCTAAAACAAGTTTTGTAATAGCCGGAGAAAATGCTGGATCAAAATTAAAAAAAGCGATTGAACTTAATGTTAAAATTTATGATGAAAATGAATATGAATCTATTCTCAAAAATCCGTCTAAATATACTTAGTATTATTTTGGCAGTATGTTTTATTCAAGCATGCACCTCTACTCCACCCGAGAGCCCAGATAATATTTGTAAAATTTTTAAAGAAAAAAATAGTTGGTATAAGTCTGCGATGCAGGCTGAAAAAAGGTGGAAGATACCGCCTTATGTTCTAATGTCTTTTGTGTTTCAAGAATCAAGCTATCAAGCTAAAGCCAAACCAGATAGAGAAAAATTACTTGGAGTCATTCCATGGTTTAGGCCTTCTTCTGCTAAAGGTTATTCCCAAGCGCTTACAAATACCTGGAATGATTATATGGATGAAACAGGGAACACTAGAGCAAAAAGGAGTAATTTTAAAGATTCATCAGATTTTATAGGCTGGTACGCAAGCAAAGGCTATTACCAAGGTTTTGAGAGAACAGATGCTAGATCTTTATATCTTGCATATCATGAAGGGTATAAAGGCTTTGAGAAAAAAACTTATAGAAAAAAGCAATGGCTGATAGCGGTTTCTGATAGAGTTCAAGCACGATCATCTATGTATCAACAACAATATTGGGGATGCGCAGAGGATTTAAAAAAGAAAAGATTTTGGTTTTTTTAATTAAATTACTTTAATTTCAAAACCTTCTTCTTTTAATTCTTGCTTAAAACTTTCGCCAGCTAATATTGCTTTTTTAGGCTTGCCGCTTAGATATTTTTCTGTCATAAGTTTTAGATCAGATAATGAACATTCTTTAACTCTTGTTCTAAACTTTAAACGCTCTTCTTGTGATTTATTTTGTATTAAATTTAAAAAATCATTCATAGTTTCTCCAGCTGGAGAAAGAGGTTTATCAATAGATGAAATAACTCCTAAAATACCTTCTTCAAGCTGGTCACTTGTTATATTTTCTAACGCCCATTCTCTAGACTTAGAAAATTCATTAAAAGTTTCTCTACATTTTGGATCCCTGTAAGAATAAAATAAAAAGCATCTACTTTTACTGTCATGAGCCGCACCAGCACCGTATGCGCCGCCTTTTTCTCTAATTGCTGAATGAAGATATCCATTTCTTAAGACGGTCGCTAATACGCTCAATAAAGGCGCATCTGGATGTTTGCTATCTACTGTCGCAAATGCTTCTGCACAAAAAGATACTTGAGAACTTGTTACCCAACCTAATTGATTTTGTTGAATCGGTATTAAATCTTGGCTATCAAATTGAATGCTTCCTTCATATCTAGGTATGCCTAAATTAAGATCATTACGATCTAAAGATGATGCGGTATATGAAAAAATAGGAGTTTTAGATATTTTAGATTGAAGAGATTTCATTAATTCTATAAATTCATCAAGATTATTTTTGTCTTGTAAATTATCTTTTAAAGATTTTAGATTTTTAATATAAGAGAGGCCTGAAATTATTTCATTTGTAGCAGCTCTTTCACTTATTTGAGAAGCTGCGCTGCTCATTGCCATACTATGACCGTTTTGAGTTAAGGATTTTTCTGCACTCACTGCACTAAATTCTATAATCTCTTTAACCCTATCCGGATTATTAAAATTAGCATTGATTACAGTTTCAATCATTAGATCTTGCATAGCATTAACATTTTTTTCTAAAGATTTACTTGATATCTTTAAGCCAATTTTTTTTGATTCTATTGTATTCCCGGGAAGAAGAATAAACGAAGCATTTACTCCTCCTGTAATTGAAGCTTGGCGTTTTTGCACTTCTTCGTATGAGCTATTACCTAAGCCCAGGTCAGTAATTAAGTCCCCAAAATTTCTTGATATACTTAATTGATCATAATTAAGGCTTTCACAAGGGTATATTAATGAATGATAAACAAGACCATTGGTGCCAGCTTTATAATAAAAATCATTTTTAATTTCTTTATCTGATCCAGTCGCTGCATTTGGAAATTTTCTAGTTTTAGGAATATCAGCAACTGTAACTTTTGGCAAGATATCTGGATTATCTATAGATTCTTGTCGTTCTTTTAATTCTTTTGCAAGTTGATTTAGTTTATCTATTTCTTGTTTAGATAACTCTGCTGTCTTTTGATTTAGATTACTTTTGATCCTTTCTTCTTCTTGTTCATTTAAATTAACTTTTGGCTTTAATTCATAATTTACTCTATGAGGATTAGATATTAATTTTTGTTCAATTAAGTTTTCAAGATACCCTTCTTTTTCTATATTGCTTTTTAGCTGAGTAAAGCTTTTATCAAGATCCAGTATTTCTATAGGATTATCTCTATGAATACATGCTGGAAGGCAGCTCAACATAAGCTCTAAGCCATAAGGCATTCCGCTTCCTGAAACCTCTCTTTGCTTAATTTCTAATTGGTGTAATGATGATTGTATATCTTCTTTAGGTATGCCTTGTTTAATTATTTCTTTTAAGGCATTAAGAATGAGCTCTTCTACTTGCAACTGATTGCCTTCTTTAACTCCTTCTAGGCCAGCTGCAAAAACTATCTCTTTATGACTAGTTTCTATACCAGTTAATGGAGAAGGGGCTATGCCTAATTTAGAATTTTCTAAAACCTTTCTTAATGGTGAAGCAGAGTTATCTAATAAGATGCTAGAGATTAGGTAAGTTTCAAGAAGTTCATGAGGGTCATGACTTTCGTTAAGAAGCCAGCTTATAACCACATGATGATTATCATTATCACCAGGCAATGGGTTGTATGGCTCAGAATGTTTAATTGGAGATGCTAATCTAGTTTCATTTTTAACTTCAATTATTTCTTCAGAGGGCTCGAAGTGATTTAAAACGTTTTTAGAAACCGTGGTCTGAATTTCAGCTGGATTCATGTCACCAAAAGTAAAGAAAGTTGCATTAGAAGGGTGGTAATGTTTTTTATGGAAATTGACTAGCTCTTCATGACTTAATTCGAGTATATTTTCAGGATTGCCACCGCTATTAAACTGATAAGTTGAATTTGGGTATAAGTATTTTGATAATCCATGCCATAACTGGCTTGGGATAGAGCTCATAGCCCCTTTCATTTCATTATAAACAACGCCTTTTATTTCTAATTGATTATCATTATTTATCTCCAATCTATGACCCTCTTGTGCAAAATCAAGACTATTAAGGTTTGGAAAAAAAGCTGAATCTAAATATACATCTAATAAATTAGCAAAATCTTTTTTATTCATTGTTGCGAATGGATATGCCGTCCAATCACTTGAGGTAAATGCATTCATAAAAGTATTTAAAGATCTTCTGATCATCATAAAAAACGGATCTCTAACTGGAAATTTCTTTGACCCACACAATGCAGTGTGTTCGAGTATATGAGCAATTCCTTTTGAATCCTCAGGAACCGTTCTGAATGCAACCATAAAAACATTTTCAGTTGAATCAGAGGATAAATGTATATGTTTGCAATTGAATTCATCCTCAGTAAAAATCTGAGCCTCTAGGTTTAATAAAGGTATAAATTTTTTTTCTTCTAGAATGAACATTGGCTTAATATATTTTTTTCTTTAAAATAAAAGTTATGGTTACAAATAGATTTATTATATTTCTTTCAATAGCTTTCTTACAGAGCTGTTCTTCAACTTTAAATTATTCTATAGAAATTGATTCTGTTGAAAATTTTAATATTGCTGATTATAACGAATTCTCATTAAATATGAATAAATCAAATTTAAGTGCAGAAGTTAACCCGATTAAATTTCAGAAATTAGAAACAGCGCTAATTGAGGCTATAGAGGAAAGAGGCCTTAGTTTAAATTCAGAAGCAAATCTTAGTATTGAATTAATCATAGAGCCAAAAGAAAAGCTTAGATTAGAAGAAGATTACTTATTAAGAAGACCTCCTTATGGATATACTTATGGCGCTTACCCAATGGATTGGGATAGATTAGAAACAATACCTCAATTTATACTTAGGATTAATGTTCGAGATATGGCTAATGACAGAGTATTATGGACTGGTTTAACAAAGTGGAGTAAAAGTTCTTCTAAAGACCCTTTAACAGAAGAATATCTTCAATTTATAGTTGATAACATCTTACAGTCTATTTAACTAAAAACCTTTTAGGATCTATAGCTTCTCTTATTTCATTGCTGACAGGACTAGTTATCCCACAAATATCACTCATAATCATTTCAGCTAATAAGGGCGCTAAACTTAAACCTCTTGATCCCAAACCACCAAGTACAAATACTTTTTGCTTATCAAGAGAACCAGCAACAGGCATATAGTCTGGGAGTGTAGCTCTAGCTCCTGACCATGAAGCATTAACATCTTCTGGATAAACATCTTTTAATAAATTATTATTTTTCTTCATTATTTCTTTAAAAGAAGCACGGTTATTTATTTGAATCTCTTGATTGCTATATATAGATCCAGACCAATTTAAATTACTGTATTTAGGCAACACATAGCCATTACTGTTAATAGTGCTATTTATTTTTTCAAGATTTTTATTTTTAATTCCGACAATAGCGCCATGCTTAATACCTATTTTAGGCATTAGCGACTGAAGGGAGCTTCCTGAGCAAAAAATTAAATGGGAATATCCGTCATATTTTTTACCATTATTAAAATTTAAAGAAATATTTTTACCTATTTTATAATCTGAAAAATGATAGCCATTATGTAATGAGATGTTTTTATTTCTTAACATTTGATTGCTTAAATCTTTAATAGATACACAGCCACCAATTTTTACCATTAATCCATCGTAAGGCTGGTCAATCTTATTTTGATAGTTAATCTCTTTTGCTGTTAATAGCTCAAACAAATCATTTCTTCCTAGTTTTAATAATCTATCAATCCAGAATTTTCTATCTGCTGAATTATTTAAAAAAATAATTCCAGTGTTCATATAGCCTTCGTACTTTGAAGAATAAAAATTATGTGAGTAAAAATAAGCTTGAGTTAGTAAATAACTTCTTGCATCTACATCTAATGAAAATTTTGGATACATAGAGCCAAGAGGATTTAAATCTAAATGATTATTCTTTTCAAAAAGATCAACTTTAACGCCTTGATTTGCGAGCTTGTATGATAAACATGTACCAGATAAACCAGCCCCAATAATAGCAACCCTTAATCCGGATGATTTAGGAGCAGAATCAGAAAAAGATCCTTTATATTTACCAATTAATTTATGTCTTTTATTCCCAAAACCCTTTACTTTGTTTACTTCAAAGTTATTTTTTTCTAATTCTCTTCTAACAAAACCTGCAGCAGTATAGGTCCCAAATGTTGTATCTTTTTTACTAAGCATACTGATTTTATTTATCACAGATTTTGACCACATAGATTTATTATTTTTAGGATCAAAGCCGTCTAAATACCAGGCATCTATTTGGTTATTTGGATTTTTTAATAAAGAGGAAAGAGCATCATCAACATCATCCATTATTAAAGTTAATCTAACTTTATATTTAGAAAGATTTATTCTTGTATAGCCTCTATTTGTAATTGGTAGGAATTTTATAAATTCATCAGCAAAGTCTTTAATCTCAGGGTAGTTTTTAATTACTTTGTTAAAGTCATCAATATTAAAATCAAAGGAATCGATTGAAATATAGTCTAACCATTTTTTATTTTGAGCATTAGATTTAAACCAGCTAGCAATAGTAATTAGAAAATTTAATCCAAACCCAAATCCCAATTCTCCTATTCTGAAATGATCTTTATTTAATTGTTGCCATCGTTGATTTAATTCATTAGCGTTTATAAATACATCATTTGTTTCATCTATAACATTAGGCTGAAAGAACTTATCTTTAAAATCTGTATTGAAGGGGCTATCCTTTTCCCATTTAATTTTTTGAATATTTCTTTGTAAAGGATGCAATTTTCTCATTTTTAATTTAGTTCTTTAAATTATTATTAGAATCAATTACCAACTATAATATTTCATTATTAAAATAATAAATATGAAAACAAGACTCCATTTTATAAAATTCTTTTTTATTCTTGCTCTAGCCTCCTGCTCCAATGATGAAGTTTCATTTGAAGATGTTGAAATAACTTCTGAAGTTGAGCAGCTCGTTAAGCACAGTGAAGAATTTATACCCAATGTCTATTCTTATGAGAATGGAATCCATATCGCCATAGGTTATGGTATTGCCAATTCAATTATGATTGAAGGCGATGGTGGAAATATTATTATTGATGCAGCTGATAGTGTTTATGAAGCAAGTAAAATACATGAAGAGTTTAAGAAAATAAATTCAAATCCGATAAAGGCTATCATCTATACCCATAATCATGGCGATCATACATTTGGGGCCTCTTATTATTACAATCTTGCAGATGAAAAACCTAAAATTATTGCTCATGAAACAACAGCATATTATGTTGAAAGAATTTTAGGTATTTTAAATCCTATCATTGCAGCAAGAAGCTCTAGAATGTTTGGAACATACTTGCCTGAAGGACAGTTAATTAATGTAGGAATTGGACCTTTTTTAGGCGTTTCACAAAGTGTTCCTGGTTATATAAAGCCTGATACTACTTTTTCTGATGAATTAAAATTAAATATAGCTGGTGTTGCAATTGAGTTGTATCATGCAGTCGGAGAAACAAATGATCAGCTTTTTGTCTGGCTTCCTGAAAAAAAGGCTTTAATGCCTGGCGATAATCTTTATAAAACTTTCCCAAATTTATACACAATAAGAGGAACTACTCACAGAGATGTTCAGGGATGGATTAATAGCTTAGATCATATGAGATCTTTTGAGCCAGAATATTTATTTCCAAGCCACACTAAAGTTATAGAGGGCCCGGATGTAATGGAAACCCTTACTTTGTATAGAGATGCAATTCAATATGTGCATGATCAAACAATACGACTAATGAATCAAGGATTGTATCCTGACCAAATCATTGAAAAAATTAAGTTACCTGAGGAAATTGCAGATTCTCCATTTCTTAATGAGTTTTATGGAACTGTTAGATGGTCAGTTAAAAGTATCTTTAACGGATATCTTGGATGGTTTAATGGAAATATAGCAGATCTTGATCCTTTACCTAGAGAAGAGGAGGCTACAAGAATTTCTCTAATGGTAGGGGGGTCAGAAAATCTTTATATAGCATTAGAAAATGCAATTGATGAACAAGATATGCAATGGGCGCTTCAATTAAGTGACCATTTAATAGCTCTAGAATATAAACTTAAAGAAGTTAGTAAACTTCGCGCGATTGCTGCTGAGTATATTGGTCAACGCGCACCCAACCCTAATAAAAGAAATTACTTTTTAACTAGCGCAATGGAATTAAATCCAAATTTTGAACTAGAAAATATTATAAGAAGCGATCCGGAATTATTGACTCAATTATCAATGGATAATTTCTTTAATATTTTATCCGTAAGACTTAATCCTGAATTTGCAGAGACTGATCAATATAGAGTTTGCTTTAGATTTGATTCAGGCCTTCAGAAAACAATTACCTTAAGAAATAAAATTGCTGAAATCTCATCGATTGTTGTTGATTGCGATCTTCAAATAGAGACAGGAGAAAGTGTATTTAAAGAAACATTAGCAGGACTTAATAATCCTTTAATGAAAGTGGCCTCAGGCGAAATAAATACTAACGGAAAACCTACAGAGTTTTTAACATTTTTATCAAAATTTACAAATTAAGTTAATTTGATCCTGACGGTATATCTTTGTATGCAATTCCTTTATCAGCTCTTGGATCTTGAGGTAGCCCAAGCACTCTTTCTGCAATAATGTTTCTGAGTATTTCATCTGTACCACCGGCTATTCTCAGACCAGGAGATCCCAGCCATGCATTTTGAAAGCTATGAACGTCTGAAACATCAGTTCTTAGCATCCCTGACATATCCATAGAATCTATTCCAAAGTTTCCAATAGCTTGAAGCTTATTTGCGCTTACCACTTTAGTTATTGATGCTTCAGGTCCAGGAGTATCTCCTTTTGACAAGGCAGACATAGTCCTTAATTTAGTATTCTTCAAACCGTTTGCTTGACAATACCAGTCGGCAATAGATTCTCGAACTGCTCTGCTTTCTATTAGCGGATTCCCATGATCATCTTGTTTTTTTGCCCATTCAAATGCCTCATTTGCATCTGCTCCATTCGCATCACCAACAGCAAGCCTTTCATTCATTAAAGTTGTAATAGCAACTTTCCAACCATCACCAATTTCACCCAATCTCTGTGAATCAGGTATGCGCACATCATTAAAGTAGACCTCATTAAAAGATGAACCGCCTGTAATTTGTTTAATAGGTCTTACATCTATTCCTGGTGATTTCATATCAACAAAAAAGAAAGTTAAGCCTTTATGTTTTTCTAGATTAGGATCATGGCGAACTACAAGAATTCCATAATCTGAAAAATGCGCTCCAGATGTCCACACCTTTTGACCGTTAATAATCCACTCATCGCCATCTTTAACAGCTTTACTTCTTAATCCTGCAACATCAGAGCCGGCAGATGGTTCAGAGAATAATTGACACCAAATTTCTTTACCTTCAGCCATAGGTGGCAAATATCTAGATTTTTGCTCTTCAGATGCATATTGCATCATGACTGGCCCTGCCATCCCCAGACCAATTTCATAAATACCTCTGGGCACATCAAATTGAGACTCTTCTTGGCCCCAAATAATTCTTTCCATTGGGCTAGCAGCCAAACCTCCATATTCTTTTGGCCAATGTAGCATCGCCCATCCAGCATCAAACTTCTTTTTCTGCCAGTCTGCAGCTTTCTGTAAATAATCTATGTTGGCAAATTCATCTCCATCGCCAATTTCTGACTTCAACTTTGCATTGCTCTCAAGCCAACCCCGACATTTTTTTCTAAATTCAGCTTGTTCTTTTGAATCATTAAAATCCATGTAATACTCCTTTATTTTGAATTTACTAGATTAGATTTCTCTAGACCACAAATTAATTTCTCTTTCCAAGTTGCCAATGAACCAATATTTAATGAGAGCAATTTAGACCTTCTATAAAAAAGATGACAGTCATACTCCCATGTAAACCCATTACCTCCATGGGTTTGAATATTTTCTTTGGAACAAAATTGAAAAGCTTCTGTAGAACTCACCCTTGCAGTTGCAGCAGCAACAGCTAACTCCGATGAATCTGTTGAAAGCGCCCATGCACCATAATAAGAATTAGATTTAGCAAGAGTTATTGCAATATACATATCTGCAAGTTTGTGTTTAATAGCTTGATACGATCCTATAGCTCTCCCAAATGCAAACCTTTCTTTAGCATAAGTATTAGCCATATCCAGTGAAGCTTGAGCACCACCTATTTGTTCAAAAGAAAATAAAACTGCTGCCTGATTTAAAATATTTTGTACTAGCTCCCAACCATTTCCAGCATCACCTATAAGCACGCTATCTGCATCATTAAACTCTATAGAAAAATGCCCTCTGCTTTCATCAATATTTTCTTGGCTATCAATCTTTATAGAAGATTTGTTTAATTCAGTCATTCTTAATTCAATCCCAGCTTCTCCAGAACATACTGCAATCACATGAGTAGCTACTCCAGCATCTGGAACAGCAATTTTTTTACCTGTAATATTATTTTTAGAAGATGATACAGAAATATTATTTTCAGTTGGAGCAAGTAAATCTTCTGTTATAGCAAGAGTACCAATACATTCACCTGACACAAGTTTAGGAAGAATATCTTTTTTTATATCTTCACTTGCATATTTAATAATTGCTTCAGTAAACAAATATACTGATGAAGAAAATGGAACCGGAGCTAAAGCTCTACCTAACTCTTCAGCAATTACACACAATTCAAGATGACTTAATCCCAAGCCATCGTATTCTTCTGGAATTCTTATTCCAGTCCAACCCATTTCAATTATTTTTTTCCATAAATCATTATCAAGCCCAGCCTTGTCGTCAAGAACTTTTCTATTTCTAGTTAAAGATCCCTCCTTTTCAAAGAACTTTCTTGCTTCTGATTGAAGAAATTTTTGATCATCTGAAAAATCTAAATTCATAATTTTATTTTTAGTAATATAATGTTAATAAATGTTAATAGAATATAATTCTAATTACTATAATTTCACTAAAGTTAAGTTCAAAAAAAATGTCAATACAAGATCAAGAAATTAAGGTTAACAAAGAAGATAGCAACTTTTTAAATAGCCAAAAGCAGTCAGGAGGTTTATTTCTCGGCTTTATTTTTGTTCTTATACTTTCTAGCATTCTTGCTTTAGCTCTCTGGATTAATCAAATCTCAGAAACCAATAACGAAACTATTAAAGGCTATGAAGAGAGAATAGGTATATTAGAAGAGCAATTAAGTATCGTAGATTCTGTTAATACTGACTCAATGACAGGAATAGCCTCCCAACTTCAATTTTTAGATAAAGAAATTAGAAAACTCTGGGATTTAAGTAATAAGAGAAATAAAGTCCAAATTCAAGAAATTACTAAACAAGTGGATGTTATTAATAAAAGCATTAAGTTAATAGAGGATACAACTGGCAAACTATCATTATCTAACTTAGATGATATTAAAGATCTAACAAATAAATTATCCTCGATAGAAGCAGACAATAAATCAATTGATAAAATTTACAAAGATCTAAAGTCTTTAAATACAGATTTTCTTTTGCTAGAAGAATCAATTCAAGCTTTTGATAATTATAGGAAGCAAAATAATGAATACATTATTCAGCTTCAAAATAAGATTAGGTTGCTAGAAAATAATTCTCAAAATCTAAATTCTCAGAGTAATGTTTTAGAATAATACATAACTCAATTTTCATTAAAATTTTAGATTTCCCTATAAATTGACATTACAGTAAATTCGTAGTTTTATAGGCTTGATTTGATGAATAAATGGGTAATACAATTTTCTCTTTTTCTAGCTTTCATACCGCTAGCTATATTAATAGGTTATGGATTAATTGTTTTTGCTCCTATTTTTTGTAGTTTTACAGCAATAAACTGCTATCGCTACAATAATCAAAAAGAAATGTATATTTGGATTGCGGCCGGAGTATTATCTTTCTTTCTGGCGCTTTTCATGTTGGGTGTATTATGATTTTATTTAAAGTTTTTATTTTTATTATTTCATCTCTTTTTTTAGCAGCCGGCTTAACTACAATTGTAAGCCCTGATATTAATAGCGTTTTCTTGCCAATAACGGTCAATGATCAAGCAACTGCAATATTAATAAGGGCATTTGGCGGGGTTGTTACTGGTGTAGGCTATTTATCAATGAGATTTATATATTCATCTTCTAAGGTTCAAGTTGGAACTGTTATTTTGTATATAATTTTGACAGTAGTTACAGCTAAATTATTTAGCTTTTACTATGATGGGTATACACATTACTCAATGGCAACTTTTGTTATTTTAATTCTTTTTTCTTCAAGTTTATTTATAGTTCAAAAAGCTAGAAAGAATGAGATCGGTGACCAGAATTTTTTAAATTAATCTCAATAAAATAAAGTTAAAATATTCTTTTAGATGAGTCACAAATAAAGAGAAAATAAGATAGACTACTATCTATAAAAATTGCATCATTTTGGAGCTTTTATGCAAAAGAATAAATTACTCAGTATAACTTTAACTATTTTATTTATTGTTTCTTG
>Ga0208277_1000158_pt1 | contig 39138 bp, 33 predicted proteins | sample ETNtaG_5_FD_185782 | JGI IMG/M metagenome (GOLD analysis project Ga0208277, IMG submission 185782) | Marine microbial and viral communities from oxygen minimum zone, Eastern Pacific Ocean - ETNP201406SV205 (SPAdes) (version 2) | ecosystem: Environmental > Aquatic > Marine > Oceanic ...
AAATGCAGCGGCATCAACATGCATTTTGATTAGAGCAACATGGCTTGCGTCTACTACATTTATGTCCAAACCATCACTTGAAAAACGCATTCTGGCTTCGTCAACAATTACGCTGAGAACATCGACAATAGTTCTCATGGTTTCTGGTCTAGCAGTGAATTGTAGCATGTCAATCAAACCCCTTACAGAATTGAGGGTGCTTAAACGAAGTCCAAAAGGGTTCTTGGATAATATTTGAGAAAATTCGTCTGATTATGCGTATTCTCTGAACTTATGGCCGCATTCATCACATGTTCCAATTTTGGTTTCAGGTTCGTCAGAACTTCGAGTCTGCATAACGACAACATAGATTCGTTGACAATCGCACTTAGGGCACATCATTGCTCCTTCCTGTAGGACTCCTTGTCCTCCGGTCTCCGCAATTGTTTCGTTGAGATGTTTTAGATCAGTAGCGGTTGACTTAGAACTAGCATTCACCAAATCGATTTCATTTCCTGCTTCATCTTTCAAAACACCCCCTTTACCAGAGGTTCCTTTGATGCTACCTTCGTAGCCACAGGAATGGTTTGGGCATTTGATATTCCCTGAAGGATCAGGGAAGGAAAGGGAACCACATTCGGGACAAAACATCTTACTCACCACATAGTCCGATTAACACGGGATAGTTTCAGGACCAACGACATCCATAAGAAGTTCACGTATATTTTTAGTGATTTGAAGCGTTATGCTGTCAATATCATTGATGTGCATTTCCATCCAATTAATGCTAAAATAGGTCCAATAAATGCTGTTGAAACGAGATATACAGTTGCAGTTGTCCATTGTGATTCATCAATTAATCTCATTACGTCTACACTGAATGTACTCATAGTGGTAAATGCTCCTAAAATTCCAGTGCCTAGCAGCAGTAATAATTCATCAGATATTGTCCCTGCACCATGTAAACCTCCTGCAATAATTCCCAGAAGTAAAGAACCTGAGAGATTGATTGCTAATGTTGACCAATGTGACTCAATTGGCAGCATGGTCGTTGAAAGATGCCGTGCAATAGCACCCAAAGCGCCCCCAACTGCCACCAACAGCAGGGCTCGACCATCCATGCCTTCACCATGCCTCTCCAGTCAAAAGCCTCTTCTAAGCATAGTTTGTTCAGTGGACTTCATTTCAGGTAACGTCCTCGAGGGAATTATGGAACTGTACTGGGATTGGCGCATGGCTCGTCTCATCGATGAATCTGGTTCAGTTGTGGATGAGGCTATTTGGGATGGAATAAGGTCCCCAGGTGCCGTTGCAGATAGAATAGAGAAAATGCGCGAAGATAGGATGACTATCGAGGCCCGAGAACTTTCAGAAAGATTTCCCGAATCGGTAATTATTACTCATGCACCAGAAGGCTGGCCTGATTTAGAAAAAGAGGATATTGCCTTGATGGAACAAGCGGCCTTAATTCTAGCTCGCAGAGGAATTGCTCAGGCAGCAGGGGATGGAGATAGAAGATTGGAACATCTTGTTCATGCGGTTGATGAACTTAGGAGTGCGTGGACTACAATGGAATCTAGAGTGGTTGAATGGACTGGCTTGTTTCTTATTGATCTCAATCTAGATTCGGAAAGAAAATCAATTCCGAAAGCCGTTGCTTCTGCTAATAATTTCAATACATTAGTCAGCAATTTGGAATTAGAAAATCCCGTGCATAGCCCCTCTAATGAAGAATGGTCTGCAATACATGGTACTGCAGTTACAGCGGTCGAAATTGCACTTAGAATAAATGAAACTGAGTCTGCAATCCGCAAGCATGTTAAGGAATATCTACCCTCTCTATCGATTCTCTTAGGACCCTTACTTGCTGCAAGATTATGTGTGGCTGCTCATGGTAGATCTAGACTTGCCCGTCTTCCAAGTAGTACAGTACAGGTCCTTGGTGCTGAGAAAGCCTTCTTTGCACACCTAAGAACAGGTTCTCCTCCTCCAAAGCACGGTATGATTTTTCAACATCCTTGGATTTCTCGTTCTCCTCGCTGGATTAGAGGTAAGATTGCACGGATGTTGGCAGGTAAGGCATCAATAGCAGTTCGAATTGACGAACATGGTGGTACATCTTGGACCCATGAAAATGTGTCTGAAGTTGAAAAATCTGTAAATTCTATCCGTGCACGTCACCCTAAACCCCCCTCGAAAAAAGGGAGATGATAGAATGGCTAAGAGACCTAATTCAGGCTCTATTGGATGGGGGGTAATGCGTCAAGGCCGAGGTCTTTGGAGTAGAAATGCTGTGAAAGGAGAACAAGTTCGAGATGAACGACTTCGAAGAGATGGTAAAATTGAATGGAGGTCGTGGAATCCTAGATCATCTAAGTTAGGGGCAGCGATTATTAGGACTTCAGGCGATGCAAAAATCCTCCTTCCAGAACCGGGTTCTAATGTCCTTTATGTTGGGGCAGGACATGGGACTACAATTTCCCATCTTCATGATCATTTATGTGGTTCTGGTAATCATCATGGTGGTTCAATCGTGGCAGTAGATTTGTCAGCACGTTGCATACGTGATCTTATTTCTTTAGCAGAAAAGAGGCCCGGAATTCTTCCAGTCTTGGCAGACGCACGTGATTTAGATGATTATTCAATATTTATTCCAAATCAAGTTCCATGGATTCTACAAGATGTTTCTCAAGCGGGACAAGTAGAATTGATATTGAAGGTCTGTGATCGTTTTTTGAGCCCACATGGGATTGCTTTACTCTCATTAAAAGCGGCATCAGAAAGATGGACTGACGGGGGAGATGAAGCACGATTTTCAGTTGCAGAATCCAAAATCAAAGAATCAAATATGAAACTTGTTGAACGGATTGATTTGAAGGGATTAGAAGATCAACATGTCATGTATGTGCTTCAACGACCTTAGGTGCCAAATTTGAGTGATTATCATGCCTGAACTTCCAGAGGTGGAAACGGTTCGGCGAGGCCTATCACCACATCTGGATGGAAATCGGATTCAGAAAATAGAGATTAGAAGGCCCGATTTACGCTTCCCCTTCCCTGAAGACCTTTCTAAAAAATTGACGGGAGAGGTCATTCGTAATGTTGGCCGTAGAGGGAAGTATCTTTTGTTTCGTATGGAAAATGGTTCAACTTTACTTAATTCGTTAGGAATGAGTGGACGATGGACATTGACTGGAGGTGAAATTTCATTTACACCTGGTACATTTGCACATGGTGCTGCAATTGGTACTGGAGATGGCCCTCATGACCATCTAGTGATTGATTTCCAAGATGGATTGCGAGCGACATATACTGATGCTCGAAGATTTGGTTATATTCACTTAGTAGAATCAGGAGTTTCAGAAGCCGAAGACCGTTTTCTTAGTGTTCTCGGGCCTGAGCCTCTAGAACCAAATTTCAATGCAGATATTCTCGCTAAGAATCTATCAAAAACAAGTTCGCCGATCAAGAATGCCTTATTGAACCAAAGTATTGTGGTAGGTCTGGGAAATATTTACGTAAACGAAGTGCTAAATCGTTCGGGTGTTTCTCCTCTTCGAATTTCATCTTCGTTGGTAAAGAAAAATGGAAAACCGACAAAAGGATTGGAATTAGTAACTAATCAAATTCGAGCAGTACTTCTTGAGGCAATAGATGCTGGTGGCTCCACACTACAAGATTTCCGAGGAGTTTCGGGAGATGACGACTTAGGTTGGTTTCCAGTAAATTTCAGAGTTTATGGGCGGGAAGGAGAAAAATGTCTCAAATCAGGATGTTCAGGTATTGTAAAAAGAATAGTACAATCTAACCGTTCAACATTTTTCTGCGCACAATGCCAAAGATAAGAAATCCAGCATTCTTCTCTTTTTGAACATCAATAGTTAAGTTGACAATTTCCCGGAGTCGTTTCATGACAACACCCACATCGAATGCAAAGATGGCTTCTGAGTTTATTGGGACCTTCTTCTTGACTATGACCATCTTTATTGCCGCTGTTCTTGGTTTAGGGGGAGATATTGCGCCTTTTGGTATTGCAGCAACTCTCATGGTAATGATCTATGCTTTAGGTCATATTTCAGGAGCACATTTCAATCCCGCAGTTTCTATTGGATTATTTCTTAGAGGGGCCTGTTCTAAAGATGACCTTCCATTTTATCTGATGGCCCAGTTGGCAGCAGGGGTTGTTGCAGGGTTAATTGGAGTCAATCTTTTTGCAGGCGATGTAGCGATTTCGGCCTTTGAATTCGCTGAAGTAACAAATTCAGTCCTTGCAGCAGAATTTCTGTTTACCTTTGCATTGATGTTTGTTATTCTTCATGTCGCAACTGAACAAGACGGGAATCCATTCTATGGGGCAGCAATAGCATTCACTGTTTTAGCAGGAGCAATTACTGTTGGGGGAATTTCAGGCGGTTCTTTCAATCCAGCTGTTACTTCAATGTTGATGGTTACAGGGAAACTAGCAGTTGCAGATTGTTGGATGCATCTTATGCCTCAATTGGCAGGTGCTGTTGTTGCAGTTTATGCATATAGATTTACAATGACTAGTGAAAATGATAACGAATAATCACATATTTCGCCGAAATTTCCCACCGGTTTCGAATAGTGCTTTGGTAACTTGTCCTACAGTGCAGTGTTCAACTATATCCATCATCACTGAGAACAGATTCTCTCCATTTCGTGCGGCTTCTTTTAATTTCTTTAGTCCTTCTTCAGCGGTTTCAGAGTGTTCTGCTTGAAATGCTAGATTCCTCTCAATCACCATTCTCTTTTCCGTTTCATCCGATCTAGTTACATCCATGTCGAATGCATCTGCATTATCTGCAGTAAGTGCTTCAGCATCAGGGTCGGTGAAAGTATTCACTCCAATGATGGGGAGTGACCCATCATGTTTCTTATGTTCGTATAACATTGATTCATCTTGAATTCTGTTTCGTTGGTAATTAACTTCCAAAGAACCAAGAACTCCTCCTCTTCGATGCATTTCTTCAAAGACTCTGAGAATTTCTTCTTCTACATGGTCTGTGAGCCATTCTGCGATGAATGAACCTTGGAGTGGATTTTCATTCTGTAGCCATCCATATTCTCTGCTAAGGATTAGTTGGATTGCCACGGCATCCCTTACAGTTTCTTCAGTGGGTGTTCCGAATGCTTCGTCTCTACTATTGGTATGCAAAGAATTGGCATTGTCGGCCAGTGCATAGAGTGCTTGCATTGTGGTACGATAATCGTTCCAAGTATATTCTTGAGCGTGTAGGGATCTCCCTGAAGATTGAATATGGTATTTCAACTTCTGACCTCTTTCATCAACTCCGTACATTTCCTTCATGCTAATTGCCCAAATTCGACGACATACTCTACCTATTACGCTGTATTCAGGGTCCATTCCATTAGAGAAGAACCAAGAGAAATTACGCAAGAATTTGTTTGGATCAAGCCCTCTTGCTCTAAATAATTCTACATATGTCAAACCATTTGACAAAGTTAAGGCGGCTTGAGTAATTGGATTTGCCCCTGCCTCTGCAATATGGTAACCTGAAATAGATACAAAGTAATGATTTCTGACTTCATTGTCGACATAGAACTCAGCAACATCACCCATTAACTTGAGAGCAGTATCGAGATTTAAGACGAGAGTATTCTGTCCCATTGATTCTTTGAGCTGATCAGCCTGAACTGTCCCTCTTACTGTTGACAATGTCTTGGCACGGATTTCTGATTTTTCTTTTTCATCGGGATCTCTACCATTCTCTGTAACAAATATTCGAATTTGTTGACGAATAGCTACTGTGAAAAATGCAGCAAGATGCCACCAATAATTTCCATTGATGGTCATAGAGACACTAGTATTCGGGTCACAAAGATCGAATCCTTCGAAAAGCCGATCCATCTCCTCAACTGTGCTAATGCTAACTCCTGATTCGCAGACCTTTCCAAAGATGTCTAATCGCTCATCAGGATCTCGACCATATAGGGAAGGTGAATCGAAGGCAGTAGATAGCCGATTGAATGGTTGATCTGTACAAAGGAAGTGGAATCGTTTGTTTGTTCGTTCAGAACTTCCCTCTCCTGCAAACATTCTGACAGGCAACTCATCCTTTCTCTTGAATGGGAAAACACCTCCAGTGAAGGGGAATGAGCCTGGTCGATTTTCTTTAGCAATCCATTCGTATAGGTCGCCCCTATCATTTGTTTCAGGAAGAGCAACTTTCGGCATTTCAATTCCTGAGAGAGTAGTAGATGTCGTATCGACTGGAATTTCTTTTCCTCTCACAGTATAGGATGCCCGGCCTGTTCGGTATGCTTTGGCATATTCATCGAACTCATCTAATCGATTCCAAACTTGTTCGGGAATTTCAGTCCTTATTGACTCTGATTCCATCGCTAAATCATTTGCAGCATCTTCTTTTCCAATTTCTAGCATTCGTTCTGATGATGATGATAGTTGTTGAACTAGGCGAACTTTTTGAGCAATTTCTAGAGCTGAAGTATGATATTGTCTGACTGTTGAGGCAACTTCTGCCAAGTACCCTTGACGTTCTGGGGGAATCGGCGCATTTCTCTTTGGTAATCCATCTGTCCCTAAATTCGGCTCCGAGGCTGATAGATTTGTACCCATTTTACTATTTAGAAGTCCGACTAATCGTTGCCAAAGTTGGTCTACACCTGCATCTGCAAATTGAGAAGCGATGGTTGGGATGACCGGAAGGCTTTGATTAGTAGCATCCCAATCTTCTCTGTTTCGTTTTACTTGTTTACGAATTTCAGCCAACGCATCTTCGGCCCCTGGGCGATCAAATTTGTTTAGGACAACTAGGTCTGCAAAGTCTAGGGCGGCCAACTTCTCTAATTGAGAAGGCGCACCATATTCTCTTGTAGTCACATACATCGAGATATCGGCAACTTCTGTGATTGCGTCGTTTCCTTGGCCAATGCCGCTCGTTTCACATAGGATCAAATCAAATCCAACAGCTCTGCAAACTTGGATTGCTCTTCCAATACAATTTGCCAATTCTTTTCCACTATCTCTGCTTGCAAATGATCGCATGAATAGGTTTTCATTTGCTAATGAGTTCATTCGAATTCTATCTCCTAACAATGCCCCTCCAGTCTTTTTCCTAGTCGGATCTGTTGCGAGGAGAGCCACTTTCAGTCCAGGATTGTCTCTTTGGATTCTCAGCATTAGTTCATCGGTAAGGCTGGATTTTCCCGCTCCTCCAGTCCCAGTCAAACCAATAACGGGGCATCCTGCATTTATTTGCCGACTTCTACATTCTTCTAGTTTAGTTTGGAATATTTCGTCCTCTCCATTTTCAGCTAATGTGAGTAGTTTAGCAACTCCTCCGTGGTTTGATGCATCAATAGGTCCCGTTAGCCCTGCATATCTGTCTGAATCTAACAAATCAATTTGAGCAGCAGTCTCCATTGCATTTTCTACCATGCCGACGAGGCCCATGTTTCTGCCATCGTCTGGAGAGTATATTCTTGCAATATTTGAATCACGCAGATCTCTTATTTCCCCAGGTAGGATTGTTCCACCCCCTCCTCCGCATAGGAAAACGTGTCCAAATCCTGCAGCGTCTAGAATTTGCTTCGTATGTGTGAACATCTCGACAGCCCCCCCTTGATAGGAAGTGATTGCTATTGCATGGGCATCTTCCTGAATTGCCGCCAGTGCCACTTCGTCTGCCCCTCTATCGTGACCAAGATGTATTACCTCGCATCCTCTAGATTGGAATATCCGTCGAAAAATCCCGATTGCTGCATCGTGTCCATCGAAAATAGCAGCAGCAGTGATGATGCGCAACGGCATCTTTCCATCTGATGCACGAATTGTTGAGTCATCAGGCGCACTGCCTGAGTCACTTGCCATATGGTGTCCAATCCTTGTTCTGTCAAGAGTCCACCGGCGGATTCTTCTTTAAGCCATTTTTCCATTTTTAATCATTAAAATAGAAATTTAACTATTTATTGCTCTAAAAATTGAATTAAATTGTAATTTATGAGCATTTTAGGGTATATTTTATATATTCTCACCTATTTGGAGTATCTGCCGCGAGAGAAAAGCGGATGGTGGAGAACCCAATGAACGCGAAATTAATCCCAAGCCCATTTTTGCGGGCAGGACGGTTTCGTTGTTCCCGACAAATGTGAATTATACGCATTTGTAAACCGCTTGTTCGTTTTCGTTCAAGCAAATTTGGAGGTATGGTGTAATGGATAGCATATGGGGTTTCGAACCCTGTGATCCCGGTTCGAATCCGGGTGCCTCCACCACTGGGGGTATGGTGTAATGGATAGCATAACATTCTGCGGAGTTGTTGATCCGGGTTCGAATCCTGGTGCCCCCACCAATAATAAAACAAACAATATCAATAGGAGATGAAAAAAATGACTGAAGAAAATAATGAAGAATGGATAGAGAAGATTGAGATTTGTCCTGATTGTGTGAAGGGTAGAACAGAACACTGGAAGGCAATCACCAGTAAATCTTATTGGAAATATTACGTCCCCTGCACAACCTGCAATGGTCAATATGAAACTAAAATCACTCATCCTAAATTTTGCCAAGTAAACGATTGCAGTTCTTTTGCAGAATACAAATGCACAGGAGTTTTCTGTATCGGTGAAAGCTGGGTTTGTGAAAATCACTGGATGGAAGAAGATATTGGTTTCAGTGAATCAGGTTACGCCTGTATTACTTGTTGGCATGAAGTTGGATCAGGAGGTCATTAATATGGTGAATAATAACGAAAAGGGAATCATTCCCCCTGAGGAAATGATAGACCATAACAATTCTAATTTTTTACAAATCGAGAATGTCATGACAATTTTTGTTGCATACAATCAGAAACACATTCAAGATGGAACAATTTGGGACACTTGGCCTGATTGGGAACTCTGTCTAACTGACATGAGTTTTGATATTGCAATAGAGGGAGAAGATGATTCAGATAATATCAAAATATTAAGACAGCATTGGTTAGCAGTTATGCAATTTATCCATGACAATCAGAATATCTCTATCGATGGATATACAGTTACGATTCAAGGAATGTATGGAAATACATTTTCCTTTGATATTTCATTTAATCCAGAAGATTGGACTGCACCTGGACAGGTAGCCAAGAAAATTGAAGAGGTAGAAGCTAAAATTGGTAGAAGATTTATTCAAAGACCGATTCCTCTTCAATTGCCAAATTTTGTTGAACATAGCCTAGGAAGCATGTGGATTTGTCCATCACATGTACCACAATTTGGAGGTAAACAGACTTACTATACTGAATCTATGATTTGTATGTCAATAGCCAATGGAGAAACATTCCCATCTGCATTACTCTCCCTGATTTGTCTATGCATAGACGATACAAGAATTTGGTCCATTGCTTTTTTTGAGGATTCCCAAGCAATGGAAAGAGTACAAAGGATGGAAGAGAATTGGCCTGGAGGGATTCCAGATCAAGATTGGGAGTATCAATGAGGTGAGAAAAATGATAGCAAATGAGATAATGAAAATGATAATTACAATAACGAAATTTTTTGAAAAAAAGACTGAAAAAATAGATGTAGAGACTGAATTTGAAAAAGCAAGAATGAAGGATTTTATTAATCATTCAATAAAATATGGCTTCAATTTTAATGATGACTATTCATCATGGTTTGATGATTTTGGGGAGGACTGGGAATGAGTCTTTCTTGGAAACCAAATTCTAGTGCCCCTTTGTGGGATGAAGAAGAATTAGATGAATCAAAAGGACCTTTTTTCGAGCATCTTGATTTAGAGCACATTAAACAGATTGGTCCGACGTGTGTTCCAACAACGCTAGCTATACTTGCTAGATCTACAGGAGCAGACGTAAGTCCAGAGGATTTTATGCCTATCATAAATTCTCAGTCGCCCCATTCTTGGTCTAAAGCATTGGAACAGTATGGTATGCAATTAGCGTACTGTAACAATGATTTGAGGAGACTTGAATATTACATTGAAGAACTTAGAGAGCATGATGATTTGTTTTTGTTGTGTTTCTATTCTCAAGATCCTCCTTCCGACCCTGATATTAATGGAAAACTGTGTACAGCACATATTGTCACTTTGCATAAAGATGTAATTATTGACACGGCAAAATCTGGTTTCCAAGGGAAGATTGTAGCCCATAATTATCCAAGACTTACGAGACAGACAAAGAGAATATTCAGAGTTGTCCCAGTAGGGCATCCGAGATGTGTTTGAAAATAATTGGAGAGAGAAAAATGAAAGAAAAAGAAGAGAAAATAGAAAATGAGCCCCTGTTAAGTTCATGGGAACTAGTAGATTGGGATTTGGATTTTGAAACATTTGAGTGGTTTTTACATCTATGTGAAGTCAACAACAGACATTTAGAGGGAAATCAATGGATTATATGGCCAGATTGGCCTTCTGATATACCTGATGATGTGGAGATAGAACATCGCCAATCATGGTTGAATTTATTGCAGTTTATTCATGAGAATGAGCATATTTCTGTATGTCAAAACTTGGTAAGAGTAAATGGAGATCATGGAAGTGTATTCTTTCTAGAATTTTTATCAGTAACAATTGGTTGGGGTCAGATCGTTCTTTCTGAAAATCCTCCCGATTCGGTTGTGAAGATTCTTTTAGAGCAGTATGATAATCATCCTTCTTGTAAGATAGTTCCTGGCCATTTGCAGAGTTTATGTCTTGAACCATATTCATCAGAAATAGTTCCTACATCATTTTTTTCAGTGTTGATGATGCTAATTCATGAAGTCAATGTTTGGGACATAGCTACAGACTATCATTGGGCAGTATGCAAATGGTGTGGAGATTCTGAATTTGGTTCAGGAAGAAAAACTCCTCATAATGTGATGCATAGAATAGTTTGTTACTCTTGTAGAAATGATGCTCCGGTGACGAATTAATTGTAAAATAGAATTTCTAATTTTATTATTAGCCGAAGAGGATATGACCTTCATTGAACTGTGAGGGTCCATGGTCGACATGTCGGGGTTGAATTCGGCTGCCGAAACTTACTCACTTGAGGCATCTATTTTCTTGCTGTTGGCAGGATCAGTTTGCTGTCTTTTTGGCCACCGTATGCTTGCATGGATTGTAGGATTAAGCATAGGAGGGGTTGTCGGACTCACTATTTTTGGTATTGTTTCAACGATGGAATCAGCCCCTGTTGGTGGAGATGAAGTACTTGGGCTTTCAATTGTTATTGGATTAATATCTGGAGCAATAGTGTTCCGTTTTGTTAAGAGAATCCATATGTTGGTTGGAGGATTAGTGGGTTTGTTAGTCACTTTGGTTGCCCTTACTGTCATTGAACCATATTACTCTACATCCATGATTGTGAAAGCAATTATTGCTGATGTCGGATTTTTAGTAGGTGCTAGAATATTACGAAGTCAATCGAATATTATCTCGTATCTTGCATCATCTGGAGCAGGCGCTATTGGTGTAATGATGGGTTTGTCAGTTATAGTAGGGGGCTCAACAAGTCCGCTACTTGTTGATGTAACTTCAACTACTAATCGTTCAATTTTATTCATTGCAGCTGCTGCTGGAACATATTTCCAGATTTATTGGTTAACACGTGAAGCAGCTGCCGATGATTTAGATAACCTTTGAATTATAGTGCTAAATAAATTCCAAAGAAAATTAGTAGACAACCTACTATTCTATCGATCATTTGTGATTTATTTTGAAGATTCTTAGCAATACTCCCTCCAAAGAACACAGCTACAATTGCATACCATCCTGCATCTATTCCAAATGCTAAAACACCCATCCCAACCATTGTTCCAAATGATGAATTTAGGTGCACAAATTGGCTGTATACTGCTACCATCCATGCTGCAATTTTGGGATTAAAAAATGCAAGACTGAATCCAGCAAAGAATGCATTATCTGAGAGTGCATCTTCTTGCTCTGCTTTTTCTTTCGGTTGGGAAATGAGCATTAATACACCAAAGAGTAACAGTAGGATGACTCCAGTCCATCTTAGTGCACTTTCAATACTTGGAAATGAATCTAGTATTCCCGAAAGTACTGCTATGAATGCAATAGCGTATAATCCGATTCCAATTCCATGACCTATGGCAGTTGTAAGTCCTCGTTGTCTTCCTCCACTAATTGTATTTCGTAGAACAAATGCTAACGAAGGACCTGGGGACATTGCTCCCAAAGCACAGACTAGGGCTAGGCCCGCCCATTCCTCTGGAGTCATTCAGGCTAAGCCCCTTCAGGGAATCTGAGCAATTTTGTCCTTGAATCGATCTTCAAGAACTCGTCGCTTTACCGACATTTTTGGAGTAAGCACATCTTCAGTTGTCCATTCTCTGTGGTCGATAATGATGGTCTTCGGTTTCTCAAATCCTTTCCATTTCTGAGGTTCCATGATTTCAGAGCTGAGTTTTCCAAGCATCCATTCTCCAACTGTAGGGTCTGAACACGCCGCTTCAAAATCACTTTTTGACATTCCTTCAGCTGACATTGCCTGCATCATTGCTTGTTCATTTGGTTGAATAATAACGTATGTTGATACTTTTCCTCTTCCATCAATTGATGCTTGCTCGATTAATGGAGAGAGTTTCAACTGCTCTTCTAATGGAGAAGGAGCCACGTACTTTCCATTCTGTAACTTGAATTGTTCCTTGACTCTTCCAGTAATCTTTAGGAATCCATCAACTAATCTGCCCAAATCTCCAGTTCTAAAGGTCCCATCTTCCATGATTACCTCATTTGTTGCCTCAAGATTATTCCAATACCCCATCATTACGTTTGGACCTCTCACTACGATTTCACCATCTTCAGAATCTGGATCATCCCATGCATCTTGGTCAATGATAACTTCAACTCCTGGAATTGCTCGTCCTACTGTTCCAGACATTGAAGCATAATCATCTTCCCATCCGTTTAAGGTAACCAATGGAGCGGTTTCTGAAAGTCCATATCCTTCTAGAACACTGATTCCAAGACAGTTTACGAAAAGAGCGATTTCGGGATCTAGAGGCGCTCCACCACTTATCATCAAATCGAGTTCTCCTCCGAGGCGTTCTCGAATTTTTGTGATTGCGAGTTTGGTTAGAATCTTATCTTTCATTCCCTTAGGGGGTACTGCAATCATCTCAGTAGGTGCTGCAAGAGTACGCTTTTTAGCCGTAGCCAAAGCGGATTTTGCTAACTTCTTTTTCAGTCCAGATCCTTCTTCTATTCCGGCCATTATTCTACTATGGAATCGATTCAGTACTCGTGGAACACACAACATAATATGTGGTTTAATGACTTGTACTTCATTTACTAGATTTAGTAAATCAGACACGAAGTGGACTTCACATCCAAAGTAAATCATTGCACTCATATCTCCTGCTTGAGCAAGGGAGTGCGCAAAGGGTAGGAAACATGCTGTTCTTCGGCCAGGATAAAGTGGAGCTCTACCTTGGATAGCGAGAATATTGTGCAATACATTCCAGTTAGACAGCATTACTGCTTTAGGAACTCCACTAGTTCCAGATGTAAAGATTAGACTTGCTAGTTTGGTATGATCCATACATGGGTCATTTACTGGTTCAGCAGCACGACCTGCATTGATGAAATCCATCCATGTGCTGACGTTAACTCCTTCAGGCATTGTTTCAGGCATTTCATTATCGAGAATTACGACTCCACCGATAGGCCATTCAGAATCACCTTTATTTTCAGCGAAACTGGTAAGAAGTGATGAATTTGCAACGAACAAAATTGAAGGAGTAGCTAAATCATAACAATAGACAGATTCTTTCATCTTCATGTTCGTGTATACTGCGGATGCTGCTGCACCAATCATATTTGCAGCATAGAAAATCATAGCGAATTGAGGACTAGTATCAACGATTTGCAATACTCTGTCATCTTCTTTCACTCCAGCTGCTCTCATTCCAGCAGCAAGAGCCTGAACATTGTCATGGAATTGCCCTCTAGTAATTGGCACTCTTTCCATTCCTTCACTTGGAACATAAGTACACTGAATGGTGTCTGCACCCCAAAGGTCAACCGATTTTCTAACCATATCATACAGTGTCTTTGGGTCACCATATTTGTCGTCAGGTTTGGACCAATCTCGATCAAGGGGTACGGGCTTCAGCGCTTCTGGAGGGGGGTTCCACATGGTGCTCACTCTTAGTTCGACAGAGGGGGGGACTCATGAAGGATGCGCCGAATAAAATATCGTTTTTTTTATCTAAATTACGAACATCAGCCCAATTTCATTATATGCTAATGCTCATTGTTTTCGGCTATGTCTACCAATACTTCTGCTATTTTAATTGGCATTATCTTCTTATTTGGTTTATTTGCAGGAGGTGGTGCAGTCTACTTATTCTCAGATAGTGACTCTCCTTCTGATGATTCTGATAATGATACAAACTCTGGAGAAATTATCAATCATAATGAACAAATTTTGAATGAATCTGAAGATACAGGTAGCAATGAATCAACAAATTCCACGGTCTCAAATGAGACCCAATCAGATATTATTGATAATGGCGATAACACCACAGAAAATTCGAATTCAGATAATGATTCAAATGGTTCAACAGATACCCCTGATGAACCAATTCCTCTCGCACAACAGTGTTTGGATGGTCATTCTAATTTAGCCATGCATATACATCCATGGATTAAGATAACAGTCAGGGGTTCTGAGATTCCGATTCCAAATAACATGGGAATTGATACTTCAGCCTGTCCAAATGCAATGCATCTTTTGCATACACATGACGATACTGGTAAATTACACATTGAAACATATGATCCAATGACTCTCAATCTATCTTTATTCTTTGCAGTTTGGAATATTTCGGAAACAGATTCTACTATATTTGACCAGTTGTTCAATGATATGGACAATGTTACAATCACCATTAATGGAGAAGAACAAACAGTGGGAATGAATGAGATAATCTTTGAAGATGAGATTTCAATTGATATTGTATTCGACGATGCATTACCTGATTCTGATGGAGATGGTGTAGATGATGGTTCAGATGTTTGTGAAGGCCACGATGACAATACAGATTGGGATAGTGATGGTACTCCAGATGGCTGTGACGATGACGATGATAATGATGGAGTAAATGACGATAATGACCAATGTCCTGGTTTTGACGATAATATTGATTCAGATGGCGATGGGATTCCAAATGGTTGTGATGCAGTAGATGGTAATGTTTACGATCCCTCCGACTTAGGTCTTTTTTGGGTGGATAAATTCCTCTGTCAAAATGGAACTGGAGTTGGGGTTGATGATTATAATACCTCAGGTGATGATAATCATGTCTGTGAAGTAACTATTACTTTGGAAAATGAAACTGTAACAATTAGTACTAATGGAATTCCAAATCATGATTTAGAATCTGGTCCGGGATGTTGTACATCTGCTCAGTCATACACATGGGTAGTTCCTCGTTCACCAACCAATGATACTACTGGTGGACATAATTCAGCTAATTGTCCAGAAGCTAATGGGGATTATCAGTGTGCAGCTGATAGAGGAGATATTGCAATTGCAATCAATGGAGTACCTATTTTTGGTCCTGAAGACGGACCTGGGGGAGATGCTGTTGCCTCAAATGAAGGAGTTTACGAAGAAAACAGACAACATATTTGGCTAGGTCTCTGTCATGGGCATTCTGGTCCAGGAGGAGTATATCACTACCACGCTGATGGAAACTGTGTCCATTGGCACCCTAATGAAACGGCTGGAGAAGGTTGGAGAGACTATTCATTCCCATCTTCAACAAATACAGGAGAAGCCTCTGATGTAATAGGAGTAGCATTCGATGGATATCCAATTTATGGCGTATATGGGGACGATGGCACAGGACAAATTGTAGAGATGAAATCGTCATATCGTTTGAAGGCTGGAGAAACGGGATACAATGGAATTGATGATTACGAATATGTTCAGGGATTAGGTCATTTGGATGTTTGCAATGGTCATTTTGGTCCCACACCTGATTTTCCACAGGGGATATATCATTACCATAGTACTATAGAAAACGGCATTGGAGAAATGGGTTTCCCATACTTTTTGATTTGTTATTATGGAGAAGTCTCTGATGGTGGCGGAGAAGGCGGAGATCCATGTGCAGGACATGGAGAAACTTGGGGTCCAGGCATAGCTCCACCTCCAGACGGATGCGGCGGGGGAGGGGGCGGAGGCCCAGGTCAACAATCTACGGATACAATTGTTCTTGAACAGCAGTATGTTTTCGATTGGACAACTCTTGTTGCTCTAACGATTTTTAGTGTTATTTGTTTGAGGTTAATCCGCAATCGTTCATGAGTGTTTTAAAGCCTCTTTGAATGCATTTCTCCAATCTGCTCCTCCATTACGATTTGCGAATGGGTTTGCAGGACTTGGATGAGGGATCCCATCTAATTTGGGGCCTTCTTCACCTTTGAAAATCTCTTTTATTCTTTTTTGGGCGTATCTACCAACTCCAATCACCCGTTGTATTTGTAGAATTTCTACAACCATTCTCAAGTGTTGGTCACAAATTTCTGTCAATTGAGTAGAAACATCTCCAGTCAATTTGTCAGGAGTGATGTTTCGACCGTTTTCATCAAACATCCAAAGTGGGCAGTGATTTACAATGAAAACTTCTGCTCCGGCTGCATTTTCTGGCCCATATATTTCAGATAATGCGCCCCAAATTCTCGTTCCTGAAACTTCTGGTTTTGGGTGTTCTAGGCCTATCACCTGTCGTTTTGGGTGAGTATTTACTGGCGATCCAACTTCCAATCCTGTAATTTTCAAAATCTCTCGCACCATTTTTGGGCAACCAAATGGGACTCCAGTATTCCCCATTCCATGGCCCGGATTCATCCCCACAAGCAGAGTCTTTGCCCCCATAGCTCCATGTCTTCTAATGTATTCAGAATGTGGATTCCATGCATATTCCAAAGGATTGTATGCGAATTCAATTTTTGATGAATCTTTAATCAATTTTGGGATGATTCCATTCGCATCTTTCCTAAGTTTATCTGCATTTTCTAACAACTGGTCTACTATATTCAATTCTTCACCTCCATCACCAAATTTGCTAATTCAGGCATATGAATATCTGATGTATCAAAAACATCTGAAATATTTTCAAATGCTAGTAAGTCTGGATTAGATGATAACCTATTTGCTCTGGTTGAAACAATTTTCCATGCTGCTTTGTCACCTATTCCGGGTATAGATCTAAATTGACGTTCAGTCATTGAATTTGGGTCTAATCCTATTTCCACTCCTGTAAGGCTTCTCGAACCATGCCCAGTAACAATCACATCGCTACTTGTTTCGAGAGGAATGTGGTAGTTCACTCCCATAAGAATAGGATATGCTCCAATTTGTCTTCCCATTGTTAATCCTGGTTTTCCATAAATTGATGGGTCACGATGAATCTCATTTTTGATATGTCGAGGTAGGCGAGTTCGACCATCATGGGCTTCCCAATATATCTCATTAAGTCGCTGGCCTATCGGAAACATTTCTTGTAACAAATGTGTATCTATTTCTTCTCTAACCCATTCCTTGAATTTCCTAAATGGTTTTTCATTTACTTCTTGGAAACCCTTTCCTTCCACTTGGCGAATATTGATCCTTCTAATCCACAATCCTGAACGTTTCAGAGATTCTAATAGTTCTTGATTGAATTTGTATGATTCGTCAGTTTCTCCCCTTAGACCAGCAATAAAATTCAATCCTGGAAGAAGTTTTGGAAGACCCCTTTCACCTCTTTTTTTACCATATTTATTGATTAATTCTATTGCTGTATGTAATTGTTTAGAATCACAGTTCAACCAATTTTCAACATGTACTTTAGGGTCTGCAGATTCAAGTCCGAATGATAGAACTGCACCATCAGAAAGTGTATCAACAAGTGTTTTTGTTATTTCTTCAGAAGGTTCTAAATTTTCTGCAATTATGCTAGGATTTCCATTATCTACATGAAGAGTTTTGATTCGTTCATCATTTCTAATACCATGAAGAAGTTTAGCGATTGGTTCTGGATTTGGGACGGGATATTCTAGTTCAACAACTCCATCTGCCATGTAGGTAAAAACGTCAGTCATACCTCCAAGTCGAACATGTGTGACTCCGTTATCCGCTGCGATTCTAATTTCTTCAATTACATCTTCAGGAGACCTCCAAAGTGGCACTCCTTTCTTTGGTTCAATACAAAATTTACAACCTCTTTTGTAACGAACACATCCTTGGTAGACTTCAACTTCGTAGGTAAGTGGCCCTGGCCTTTCTTCAGTACCAATATCTGGATGATGATTTACAGCCAAACTAGCGGCACCTTCTCTAGCCCATTTTGACCACTGTTCACTAGTTCTCCTTCTGTGGGCCCATTCTCCATTTTCCAGAAAATGATTCAATGTTGCATCTGTATCTTGAACCGCAAGAAACAACCCCTTTCTAAGGGGGCTCCATCCTTGTTGCCTCCATCCTCTAATTGCCCAACCTCCGGCTACAATTGGTATTTCTCTTGGAAAAGATCGAATCATAGCATCGGTTTCTTTCAAAGAAATGGGAGTTCCTCTGAGATATTTCCCTGGAACAACGGCTCCAGCAATTAATACAATTCCTTCCAAGGTCCCATCTTTGATACTCTGTGGCCTTTCACCTAATCTCCATTGATCAATTGTAATGAATTCATAATCAACGTTTTTTGAGCGTAGCAAACCACAGACGTAACGGATATGGAATCCGATATAGGGGGGTACACCGAATGCTGCGGGTTCATCTTCATATCCGTCAATGACTAACCAAGTCATTCGTCCCACTCAATCTCTCTTGAAGGGTATTAGGCTATCATCCTAAGCGTAAATTCAGTTTCTACGCCTACGGTCTCCACGACCTTTACCGTTTCCACGGCCTCCTCTTCCTCCTCCACCGGAGTTTGCTTCTTCGAATCGGAGTCGTCTTCCGCCTAATTTGATATCTTTCATTGCCTTGATTGCTGCTCTTCCTTGTTCAGGATCGTCGAAAACAATGAATCCGAATCCTTTGGGAGAACCTTCTCGATCAGTTACAATGTCTACCTTTTTGAGAGAGCCGTGAGGTTCAACGACTTCTCTAATCTCTTCTTCAGTTGCACTATGAGGTAAACCACCTACAAACACCTTCAGGCCAGCAGCTTTTTCTGCCTCATGCTTCATTTTGTTAATCAGTTCTCTTTCCTTCGCTAACTCTTCTTTAGTAGCTTCACCAGATTTGATTTTGTCCATACAATCTCTGCATCGAATTGGCTTTCCAGGTGTTGGTTCAAAGGGTACTTTTGTTGCAGTTCCACAAAGTGTACAAGTTGTTGCATGCATCTCTCTTCTTGGACGCCCATCTCTACCTGTTGGTCTTCTGATTTGAGAATCTGGCATTTTGTGGTTTTCTCCCCGTCGGTAATCCGCCATAGGAGAAAGATAAGGGCGTGCACCATCATGCCCTAAACGCCCATCCATTTCTTCAGTCCATCTTTCACCTCCTCGATTAAGAGGAGAGATGTCTATTCCATCAGGAATAATATGCCCATATCCATAACCATTTGATAGAGCACGATACCCTGAATAATCACATCTACCACAAGTTACATTTTGATCGGGTGTTTTATCACTAACTTCCAGCAATATTCCACAGACTGGACAGATAGCATGCAAGACTCCTAAAGCAGGATCACCTTTGCAAGAAGCCTTTACCATCGGCTCGGATTTAATGACCTTAGCTCGGACGATATCTCTGCTCCTCATACCATCTCCAGGGGATGGCATAAATCGATCTACAATTTCAGAAACAAAAATATCGGCAGTCCTATGGAGAGCGTCTTGAGTTCGATTAGGATTCTCTCTACCTTCAATATGTAGAATTTCAATCTCAGCAGTTTTAGAATGTAGTCGTGAAACTCGACCAATGATTACTTCACCTTCTTGAGGAATCATAGGAGTGGATACTGATGATATTACATCTACAAGTTCATCTCCAAGACTAAGGGTTCCTGAACGTAGAGCAACCCATTGATTTTGATGCCTTCCAATACCTGAACCGGTTACTGCATCGTCATCCAAGGAGAGACTTGTTCCAGGTGTGACAAACGAACCATCTGAGGGGCTCATGCTATCAGCGACTGGACGGTTCCCTATCAACGCGCCGGCCGCTTAATCCACCACATTGCAGCCTCAGTCGAACTCCTTTTCTTGGTATGATGTGAGTATATTGGAGGCATGGGGAGATCTACATCCATCCATCTTTTCGCAACCCATCCTGCTGTCTCTGCCCATTGTTCGATATGTTGTGCTCCTCTACCATGTAATAGATGAATTGATTCATTAGCACATCTGGCAGCAGTATCGAGAAATGGTCTATCAGCTCGAGGAGTTTGTCTACCCCAGGGTGGATTCATGATTACGATATCTCGTTTGATTTCATCATGATTAACTGATCGAACATCTCCATTGAGAATCCTACATCTGCCCCCTAAATCCAATGATGCGATTGCATCTTGGAGCATCTTACATACTTCTTCATCAATTTCTACAAATATTGCATTTGGTGCACCTAGAAGAAGTGCACCTATCCCAAGAATCCCATTTCCTGCACCGAGGTCAATCACTCCATCAGTTTCTTCAAATGGGTCTTCTGCATTTATAGAAAATAACCATCTTGCAGCGGTTTCTCCATCTGTGCCATATTGCTCAAGTGCGGGTTCTCTGAACGGATGAGCCGGCAAATTTGAGAGAGCCATTGCCAGATGCCGTAGTCTCATGACCTTCGGTAGAGGTTATGACGCATCAATCAAGCGCCACCTAGGCGAGTTCCAGTGCGAAAACTATCGTTTACAGGTTGTTGCGGGTTTGATGGGGTTTGTGGAACATTACTCGTTCCTGATTTTGCTTGTTGGATTGCTGCTGCTTCTCGTTTGAGTTGGGCAGTAAGATCCAATCCCGGCATACGTTCTCCACAATATCGGCAGAATTTGGCCATGTCTGCCTGTTCCCTGCCACACTCTGTACAATACACCATGACCGTAACACTCCATGGATGCGTATGAACCTTCGTTACTGGAACATTCCAACTACCATAGTCCAGACATCAATCCCTGCGACAGATGCTCTTTCTGAAACATCTAAGAATTTTGGATGTTCCATTATTTCCGTCATATCCAAACCATCTGCTTTCAACATCTCAATTGTTTGTCTAACTTCTACCTTCATTGGAGATTCAGTGTTTTCTTCTGCTATAATCTCAGTTACTTCTTCCTCAGTATCATCAATTTCTTCCATTTCTGGTTCTTCAATTGTTTTTTCTTCAACAACTACATTCTGAATTTCAGAAGAGAGATCTTTTTGTTCACCTGTTGAAGGATGAGTGAAGCATTTTCCATTGAAATCAAGAGGGTCAAATGGGAGAAGAATAGTTGAGGAATCCGACGCTTCGGGATGTTTAAAACAAGTCCAAGAGCATGTGGTAAAGTCACAATTTGAAGTGGGGCTAGTTTCAATTTCTGAACGTGTCCAGCCTGTGGAAACAAGTGGCTTCATCCAAAGTCCTAGATCTTTAGTAGCTATATCAATAAGGTGAATACTATGTCTAAATGGGTCAAATCCAGCTTGTTCTATTTCTTCAAGATTTGAACGGGGACGAATATAGGTGGAGAAGACATCTTCATTATTTTCTACCTCTTCTACAATCAACTCATATTCTGGACGAAAAGATCGTGGCATCAAGAGAATCAATCGATTTCTTCCATTTTTTTCTTCTGATCCTGCCAGTCCTCGTAAAGACCCACGGGTCATTTTTGGAGCAGCCATATCTGTTGGACATCAAAGTTGGTTATAGCCCTCACCCGAAGATGTTGTAGGAATTACTCCTCGCCGAATTGAATCCATTTCAGCCAGAAGTACACAACCCCCTGCTGCCCCTCTTATTGTATTTTCAGAGTATGCTGACCATTGGATAATTTTACCCGAAATTTCTGGAATTGTTACGATGATTGGCATGCCGATATGCAGATTTTCGGCAGGATTACTATCGTTATTGTTTGAACCAGCCCACCGATCTTTGTCTGGGTCGATTGATTGTTTGATTATGATATATTCAGTAGGAGATGAAGGCAAACCATTGCAAATACTTGGTGATGTTTTCTTCCATTGTTCAATTATCCATTCTTTGTCAATGTTTGAATCTGTTTCTATTTGGATATGTACTATATGTCCAAAATCTCGTTTTACTCGCTCACAAGTCACATCGACATTAAATTTAGGATTTATCTCACTACCATCTTCATAATGAGACAATAAACGCATCAATTCCTCTTCAATTTTCATTGCTTCTCCAGGGATTTGTGGTGATGGCTGTTTACCTGATCGCGTAGCAATCAATAATTCAAGCCCTCCTCCAGAAACCGATTGTTCTGTTTGAATTGAGATATTTTTGATTTTCAATGAATCATGAATGGGTTTTATCGATAATGCAATTGGCATTACCGTACAATTCGTTGAACATATTATTCCAGATTCATCCAAATCTAATTTGTCTAAATGTTTCGAGTTTACTTCTGGAATAACAAGTGGCACATCATTCATCATTCTATGATATGACGCATTCGAATATACTCTACATCCTGATTGAACAAATAATGGTTCAGATTTACCAGCAATCTCAGATGGTAATGCACTAAATACAATCTGAACTTTTTTTCTCTTTGCCAATTCAATCCCTTCTTTCATGTCAAGGATAGTTAAATCTGGGAGAGGTGGCCTATCTTCATCAAGATACCATGATTGATCCAAAAGCCTTTTTCCGACTGAATTAGGTGATCCAACAATACCGGCCAACTCAAAAAAAGGATGATTGCAAAGACGTTGTTGAAATCTTTGCGACACCAATCCCCCTGAACCAAGGATGATGCATCCCAACTTTTGGCTTATCATGATGAAACGCGCTGGTCATATTCACTTTTGAATCGTCGCTCATCCCCCTCCTATTGGATTTACATTATATCGAATCCCTTCTACAGGACCTCATGGGCTCAGATTCGGTTCTAGTTACTGGTGGAGCCGGTTTTATTGGGCACTACCTAACTTCTGCACTACTTTCTCAAGGTAGAAGGGTCGTAGTATTGGATGATTTTTCTTCGGGCCTACCCTTGCCATCTCATCCCTTATTGACAGTTATTTCGGGAGATATAGCTGATTCGTCAGTACGGGAAAAGGCCCTCAATCAAGTTACATCTGTAATTAATTTGGCAGCAATAGCATCAGTACCATTGTGTGAAAATAAACCAAAATTAAGTTCCCGTATCAATTATTTTGCTGCCCAAGATCTCTTTACAGAAGCCTCGAAATTGGGCGTATCAGCAATTATTCAAGCTTCCACTTCGGCATTATATGGTGTACCTAATCAATTACCTCTAATCGAAGAATCATCTATTCAACCAATCGGGAATTATGGTTTAGATAAACAAAGAGCCGAGGATTCACTTCTTTCTATTCGAAATACACCAGTTTGCTCATTACGGCTATTCAATGTCTTTGGAGTAGGGCAGAAAAGGGATTCGCCTTACAGTGGAGTTTTAACAATATTTTCCGATGGAATTCGAAATGAAAAACCGTTAAGAATATTTGGTGACGGAACACAGTCACGTGATTTTGTACATGTAAAAGATGTAGTTTCGGCATTTATCGGATGTCTTGAAGAACTAGAAAAAAATGGTTTAAATTCAATTATTTCGGGCAATAAATTCAATGTTTGTTCTGGTAAATCAATGACTTTGTTAGAGATAGTAGAAGCATTTTCTCAATTTTCTAATAATGAGATTGATATTGTGTTTGAATCACCTAGAGAAGGAGATATTTTACACAGTTTAGGTTCTTTTGATTCATTGAATAAAGCAATTGGTTGGACGCCGTCTCAAAACTTTACAGCCAATTTACAAGAATTATTGTTATGAAATTGGAGTCCGAACAAATTTTCTTCTAATTATTTTCATGGCAATACGAATTCCATCACCAATCGAACCTAGTTTTGAACGACCAATTCTTTTGTCATAATGAATTGGAATTTCACGAATTTCAAGATTGTTATGTGCTGCAGATGCATACATTTCCGCTTCGATTTCAAATCCGATTGAGTTTAGTTTCATTAGCTTAATTGAATTTCTATTTAGTGCCCAAAATCCAGTACACAGGTCTGAGATGTATGTTCTATGTAAGAAAACAGCCAACCAAGTTAGAATATGGTTTCCGACCCAATTTCTTCTCGTCATCGCCCCATCTTCAATCCAACCTTTCATTCTTGAACCAATGACAATATCTGCTTTCTCTTGCTCCAATTTTCGAAGTAATTGAGGTATTTCTTCCGGTCGATATGTTCCATCTGCGTCCATCATTACCAATGCCGCATCATTAGAACTCATGAAATTTTCAAATGCTTCTCTCAAACCTCTTCCTTTTCCAGCCCCTCCATGTTGTTCTATAATTTGACAATTTAATTCACTGGCTAGTTCTAATGTCCCATCAGTTGAACCACCATCAACAACAACAATTCGAATATTCCATCCATCTGCAGTAATTTGTTCAAATGGGATTCGTTCTACTACCTTTCTCAAAGCCTTTGCTTCATCAAGTGTAGGAAGTAAAATAGTAATCCCGAGTGTTTCCATTATTGCACCTCAGATTTCTATTATTTCGAGCCAGTGAATCCAGACTCCATTTGAATCAATCAGTCGATCCCCTCTTCCAGATACACCAGTTGGATTAATCCATTTTTTGTTATCCGTATCTGCTTCTATTTCTATTGACACAACTCCGTCATCTCCTACATTGATTAGTGTACTAATCATTTGAACCGAACCGACAGTATTTCTTTGAATTGTAGTCGAATTATCATTACTCGAAGCAGTGATTGAAACAACTTGATCTGGTGGCGCTTCGATTAATGCTGAAACTCTCACCATCGAGGATCTCATCCCTCTTGTTGTTTCAATTTCCATAGATATTGAACCATCAGAAAGAAATGAACGATTTTCAGATACAGATGTATCTGTCCAATCATATAGGCCTGTCCAAGGAGAGGTTCTCCAATCGCACCCTTCTTGACATGAATTTTCATTAAGCCCAATTATCAAAACTTCTCTTGTAGATTCTTGATTAGGAGTTTCGTGAAATTCCCAAATCTTACTCCCTTCTTGTTCTGAAAGTATTGACCAATAATCTGAAGTTGCTAGTAGAAAACCCACTTCGCCTCTTGGGCTTGATATTGCATGAGTAATTCCTAAATTTTTCAAACGTTTGGGGTCATCGTTTAGAATTGCATTATAGGTTTGAAATTGTATACTTTCTTCCACTTCTAGAATGCCTAGATTAGGAAATGCGGTTCTACGTAATTCTCCATCTACATCAATGAGGTAGCCCCATGGTCGGTTTTCAATGAAAACGATCGCATCATCTGGAAGGTCTATTGATTCGTGAATTGTTCTATCACCATCAGTTCGGACCCATAGTTCAGGGTGTTGTTGCAATGTAGTAAACCAACCAATTGTTAGTAATAACATCGAAGCGCAAATTGCAAAAGAAAATTGGAGAATAAATTCAGGTAATTGTTTAGGAGGAGAATGAAATTTTTCTCCCGATTCTTCTTCATTTTGAATTATTTTTTCTCTTTCTTTCATCATTCTTAATCTGATTGAAGGGGCCATTCCTAAAGCCCCTAAAGCTGCTAGAGGAATATGGAATCCATGCATTGACATACTGTAGAGAATGTATGAAATTAGTGTCAACAATCCAATTCCTACTATCCCCTCCAAAAGGTGGATTAAACTTAGAATCCAAATCAATAAAAACCAAGTTATCATTACCTTTCCTTCTAATGAATTTCTACTTCTCCAGCCCCCCCAAATTGCCAATAAAATTAGGGGCCCATTCCATTTGATTAAGTCCAATCCCCCTTGCCACCCATATTCTGCGAGAATTACTTCATCCTGAACACGAGGTGCAAAAATTCCCGCGGCAATAAAGAGAGAAACGCCGATTAGCAAACTTGAACCAAGAATTACATTATTCCTTTCTATATTATCTCCATTTACATTTGCTCGAACTAGTATTCTACCTATGATTAGAAGGATTAGATAGATAGCCCCACTAGGGTGAATTACTCCTGCAAATGCAACAGCAAGAATTGCCATAGAATCTTGCTTTGGAGTTCTTTTTTCGTTGTTCATTACTACTAGTAAACCTAGAATCAATCCCAATTGTGATAGTACTGTTGGATAGCCTGAATCAAACATTTTTGCAAATAATCCAGCGCTTAATACCAAAGAAACCAACATAGAACCCCCTGCTCCAAAACGTGAGAAAACTCCGGCTAAACTAGCACACAATAGTCCCAATCCTAAATGGCCAATAAGAGATACAGATGTGGCTGAGTCTATTCCAGTAAGTGTCATAATCAATGCAGCTGTTGAAGGAAGGGATGGCGGATATGTCCAGTTTCCTATACTGGGGGGAGGCAGTTCAGTGGAACCTGTAGATGCCAAGGTGTCTGCCAGAGTAGCAAACCCAATCCAATCAATTCCAAGTGGTTCAACAAAGAGAAAATGAGGTAATAACAAACCGATTATTCCAGCAATTGAAGCAATAATGATCCACAAATCATCGGTTGAAATCGTCCATTTTTGCAAATTTTGTTGTAATTCTATATTCTTCAATTCGGAAGACTTACTCCCTCTTTCAGATCGTTCTATTGCTGTCTCTAATTTTTCCCAGGGACTTAAAATTCGTTCGGTTTCATCAGGTCTTGAGGTTAATTTTCTAGAAGAAATTTCCATTATTAACCAGACTAAGAATATGGAGATTATTCTTAATTCTCCGAAAAGAAGAACACTCCATCCTGTTATTCCAAGCATAAAGAATAGAGAAATCCCTGGAACAGTTAGTAATCTCTGAGTATCTGTACGAGCAGGATCCAAACGATTTAGAAATCTATCTGACATCAATAGACATGGAGCAATTAACAGGATGATTGCAACAACTTGTCTGAGAAAATCGCCCTCCATCTTCAAGGCCCCCCTGTACTTTGACGGATGAGGACCCTCATAGCGGATTCCCTCCTCGGATAGGTTATGTTGCGGTGGGATCGTGAAACATTTCATCCCGTTGTACTATTTCCAGAAAAGCCAACAGTTCTCGATTTGACCGGTCCATCCAACTATGGAATCGAAGGTTCAGATTGGACAATAGGAAGATATGATGAACTTAGAACAATTTACACTACTGATTTGTTTAGTGATGGAAGGTCAGTGCATGTTGGATTGGATTTAGGAGGGCCAGTGGGGACTCCTGTGTATGCATTCTTTGAAGGCGAAGTTTTCGCAGTCGGTTATAATCCGAAACCAGGCGATTATGGTCATACCTTAGTCACAAAGCACACTATAGATGGACATGAGGTGTGGGCATTATATGGCCATCTTGATGAAATGACCACTGATTCGTGGAATGTGGGTGATTTTATTGGAATTGGACAATTGATTGGTAGATTTGGCTCAGAGGAAGAGAATGGGGGTTGGCCACCACATCTGCATTTTCAGCTTTCTTTTATTGAACCAAAAGGTCACGATCTTCCGGGGGTTGTTCATCCAGATGATAGAGAGTGGGCACTTTCGGTATTTCCTGATCCAAGATTAGTACTAGGTCCACTTTATTGATCCATTGGAATATTGGAAAGATGATCCTTGAGATCATTAATTGGGCCTATGCTCGTTGGATCTTTACCTCTTAGAAGTGCTAACGCGATAGATAACCAATCACTGATATGGGCTCCGTGGAGGATGCATTCAGTGAGACTTTCACCTTGACATTCTAGAATTGTAGTAGGGACATCGTCCAAATTTTCCAGTGTCCATTCAGTTCTAATTCCTATTCTTTCATCCATACCATTCCAAACGAAAATAATGAGATGAACTTCAGACCTTATTTTTTCATCGCCCCAAGCAACGATTTCGTTGTGATGTAGTTCAGGAAGGATTGAGGATGTAGCGAATATTCCTGAATTTTCATTGAATTGAGTTCTAGCTCTGTATCCTATGGTTCCTAATGATGGATTAGACATTATTTGTATCCGTTTTTCATGTATTTGTTTTGCGATTTCTACTGTCCTCCCGTCTCCATTTACAATATCCAACATCTTCGAAGATTGTTCAAGACGCTGTAACATATCTTCGATTTCATGTTCATTTTGCTTTGGGAGTAGCCCCATCGACCAACAAATGTTTAGTTGAGTTCCAAAGATATGTCCTATTGCACTTCTTGGTGGCTGGCCACTAGGGACATCTATCCAAACTGAATTTTCTTGCCCGTTAAGAATTTCTTCTAATCTCCCTCCAGATGAAATTCCAATGATTGTACCTCCCTCTTGAATTGCTAAATTAACTCCATGTAGTGTTTCCTCTGTATTTCCTGAGTAGGAAGTTGCTAAAATTAACCAATCTGGACCCCACCATGAAGGCAGGCCGTAATCTTTCCAACTAACAAAAGGTAGGCCGCCCTCTTGATTCGAGATATCAGATAATAACATCCCACCTGCTCCTGATCCACCTACCCCAAGGCATAATATTCCCGACCAATCATTTTCAACATCTAATCCGATATCTCTAGTTAAGGAAGAACGTAGGGCATTTGGGAATTTACTCGTCCAACCAATCATGTCTGATGGATCAAGTTTCCTGGCTAAATCTTCCATATTTGGGTCTAATCCCATCTTATTCTGCCCCCTGTTCTCCCCTTGTACGGGGTATGCAGGTCCATTCCCCCTCTATCAAACAGATGCGGACTTTTGTGTCCTCGGAGCCAATATCGTACGCGCTTGATAAAGTCCTAACAGTGAAATCATTCGGGTCAAGAATTTCAACGGCTGAGTCATCACGTCGTAAGATGTCCACAGCATAGTGTTCTTTTTTCTGAGAAATAACTACGCATTTCTCCAAGTCCCTCCAAGAGGCTCCAGTCCGTTCATATCTGTCCATTGCCAATAAGATAGGACCATCTTTTTGCCATGTGTCTATTCGCCACAATCTCTTTCTAAACCGAATAACATCTCCTATCCCATATGCTGGTTTTCGATATAGTAATGTAAGTCTAGTTATATCTACTCCATCTTTGTGTCCAACGGTTGTAGATGTTTCCTTAGTTTGTCCTCCATAGGCGTTTACTAACTTTCTACCCCACAATCTTGCCATGGCTTTGGACCCTAATTGAAGGTCCCAACCTCCAGTAACTGGTCCCTCTTTTGTGATAAAGAACATAGGATCTTCAGGAGAATCTACCAACATTTCATCAAGGGACATTCTTAGTTCCTTTACTTCTTTTTCTTCTAGTCGTCGCCCTGCAGATCTTAGTTGCATCACTGCTTCAAAATATGCCCCAGCTTTACGAGTGCATGTTTGACATACTCCATTTGATGTTTGTACCAAAGCATCATGATTATCTTCAAATCCAAATCCTTCAATTTCCCCTTTTACTCCAATTGTCAATCTTGAAGTTCTATCATCAATCAATTCTGCATGTAATTCCAAGTCAAGGTTTTCTGCATCCGGATGTACAGTCAGAGATTCCATCGCTCTATATTCCATTAAATCATCGTGATCCATTCTTCCGAATCGTCCATCGATGAGAATCATTTCACATTTTGGACATCGAGTTTGTTGAATTCTTTCAGGGAATTCTGAGAGGTGATTTCTAACCCTAAAACAGGATTCACACAACCTTTCTTTAGTGAGTGGAGGGGGATTTCCACAAGCGATACAGAAAGGATTCCCCTTAGACATATGTTCCCCCTCAATCCAATGGGGTCACTTGCCCAACTTCAAGCGATTGGTCATCATTCTTCCTGATTATGGTCAAAATCACTACGTTTTTTCTCACGTCTTTCATTTGCTTCTAAAGCGGCAGCCAATCTTTCTTCGACTGACTTAAGTCTTCTAGATGTATGAATAGAGTGTCCGATAAGTAAAGCGATAAGTGCAAGATATGCAGTTGCAAGAGCGACCATGTCATTCATATTGAATCCTCCAATTTGGATAGTAAATTCTCTAATTGTTGTTCGGTTTTTAGCAGTTGGTTAGTCATTAGAGCTTGCCCAACAAAAAGGACCTGCATCGAAGCCGCACCTATCATCCATATCAATAGTATCGATGAGTCTACTCCACTGTCTTCATTACCTCCTCCAATCAAAGGTCCAGGGTGGCGTTCCTGCCACCATCTAGTTGCCATGTATGTGAGGGGAACAAGTCCAAATCCAAAAATTCCAACAGAAGAGAGGGTATCTCTTTTTTGTTCTGTATCTTCTGAATTTATTTCTCCTAAAGCAAAGAAAAGCGCAATTCCTCCTAACACAGCGAAACTATTCAGCCTAATATCTTGAAAATCCCAAGGTACCCCCCATTCTGCGGCACCCCAAATGGGTCCTGAAATTAAAACTCCTAGAGAGTATAGTAATCCAAGTTGTGCACCAATAATTGCGAATCTCCAACCTCGTTCAGAACGATTGATGTACCAACTTAGTGATCCTCCAAATAAAAGAGCAAATCCGGAAAAAGAAACCCAAGCAAATGGAACATGAACAAACAGTATTCGATATGATTCGGGAGCATTCCAATCATCTCCCATACTTGGGGCTTCAATCAAAGCCATCCAAATCGTAACCATGAAGCCGACTAATCCGGAAATAATAAGCGCAAGAGCAATGTTACGGGTTGCGCTCATAACTGCCCCACAAGTGGATAATGTTTGAATCATCGTATCCTTTCATTCATGGAGAGCCCATGCAAGTAAAAACAAGCCAATGTTAGTCGCAAATGCAATGATTACTCCAGTCCACGCTTCTCTCATCGCCTCTAATGTTGTAGCTTCTACTGCACTACATAAGGTCAACAGAACCCATGCAAATGGTATCATTAACAAAACCATTAATCCAGGTTTTTCCCCAGAACCAAATCTATGGTGGATTAGTCCAGATATTGCACTAACGTCTTTCATCATTGCTGGAATAATTAGAAACAAGATATATCCTTGAATTGTATTTGGGGTAGGTAGCAAAATCAGTAGTCCAATTAATCCCAATAAGACAGGAACAATACTCATTGATGCTATTGTAACTTCAAATCCAAGTGAACCTTGTTTTGCTACTCTCCAAATCCCCCCCATTTCTCTTAGATTTAGTCGATCAATCACTGCTGGTCTAACTAACGCGGAAATCATTGCTGGTGCAAGTGCAAGTGCTGCTAATCCCAAATTTGAGATGTCAGCATCCATTAGACCGCTACCTAGTAGTATTCCAAATGCGAGAATACCCGGAATCCATCGAGCAGATGGAGTTGCCATTTCTCTTAAATCAAGACGAAAATTCCATTTCAACATTGATTCTTTACGAGTAATATTTGAAGATTTAATTGGAAGTTTCCCTTCTTTACTTAGCATTGTTCGTTGTATTATTACTTCATTATGCATTGTTGTTTCAGCTTCTTCCTGTATGGATTGAATAAGTGGATCGTGAGTTGAAATGATAACCGTATGTCCTGATTTTGTTAATCTTTGAATAGATGAAATCAAGGTATTTCTTCCCTTTTCATCTAAACCTACTGAAGGTTCGTCAAGAAGGATGGGTATTTTCTTTGTAGATGATTCTCCTACTGCTATAGCACTAGCAACTTCCAACCTTCTTCGTAATCCTCCTGATAGATTTGCAATACGATCATGACGTCTATGGTCTAACCCCCATTCAGCCAAGATTTCTGTTTCTGCATCCTTCGAAAATGACCGTTCATACAAACTCAAAATTGTTCGCAGATGCTCTTCAACAGTCGAGCAAGATGTACTTCCTCCTGTTTGAGGACACCATCCAATTATCCCTCCAGACATTGCATGCCTACCATTTGAATCTCGAACTAACTTTTCTTCATGGAAGAGTTCTCCAGTAGACAATGGAAGAAGACCTGCTAATGTTTGCAGTAACGTAGATTTCCCTCCGCCATTTGGACCTGTTAAAATAACTAATTCCCCATAATTGACATCAAAATCAATGTTTTCTAAGACCAAATTATTGCCACGGAGAACAGAAGCGCCCCGCAGACACAGTAACTGGCCTTGCCCATCCATGATGGTGCATTCAAGACCTAGACTTGATACTCTCGGATGCAAAATCATAGGAGAATACTTCAATTTCATCCATTAGGGCACCATAGGTCGTGTCGATGTCTCAGCCATTGAATGTTCTTGAATTGACTCTTGGAGACTCAATTTGGTTGTTGCTATTTATTGCTGCTGCTCTTGGACCATATGTTCAATCATATAGGATGAAAACTCCCATTTCTCTTGCTACTGTTTTGTCATTAATGTTAGTTGCAACTTTACAATTTGTACATGGATTGGTTGGTGATTTATTTTCTTCAGACTTCGATCCTATTTTTTTTGGGGCCCTAATACCACAATTGGTAACTGAACCGATTCATGTTCATCGAATGATTACTGCAGGTTGGCTTCATGGAGGGGCAATGCATGTTGTGGGTAATGTACTAGTCATTGCTTTAGTTGGATTACCATTAGAGGGACGATTAGGTCCTCGAAGATGGATGGCCATCTATGTACTCGGTTTGTTAGGCGGAAATCTAGCATGGTGGGGGACTCATATGTCATCATGGACTCCTGCATTGGGTGCATCAGGTGCTTGTTTTGGCCTTCTTGGAGCATATCTCGCATGTTGGCCGAATGATAGGATTGTTTTTCCTTTAATTTTCTTAATTCGAGAATGGCCGGTTGGGCTTGTAGCTATTATTCGATTAGGGTTTGAAGTATACTATGTATATGGGGCACAGTCAGGTACTATGGGGTCGACAAATGTGGCTCATTTGGCACATATTGGGGGTTTCTTTCTTTGTTTTGCAATGGGTAGAATTGTTGCAAAGGGGGCACCTACTGAACTTGATGATTCTAGTACGAGTCCGTATTCAATGGGTGGGTCCTCTACTCCTAAGATTTCTAAATTAGATTCATTGAATCCATGGGAAAATTCGAAATTCCCACTTGATGAAAAGGCAAGTAGGGTAATGGAACGTTTGCTCGAAGAAGGTGACGAATTTGAAACAAGAGTTGCTTGGTTAGAGGAATTGATTGAGTTTGCTCAATGCCCACATTGTGGTTCGGAAATGAAAATGGACAAAGGAGGGCATTCTTTACGCTGTTCTTCTCGCAAAGACCATATTCATTGGCCATAGCCGTTTAATTGATACCAATACGGATGTGCCTTATATCGCGAATGGTTTTCCAACGAACAGGTGACTGCATGAGTAATTTACGAGCAACGAACATCATCGTGTTCGCTTTGCTTCTTCTTTCAGGGTTTACTCAGGCTACTGATGTACTCGAAGTCGAGAATACAGAGGAAACATTCCCTCCGATTATAGAGGGCCTTCCTCCCTTGATGTGTGGCGAAGAAATCTGTCCACTTAAGAATCGAATATTTGATACAATTCCTTTGAATTCTCTCCCTCCAGTTGAAGAAAATGGGTGGTGGTTTTCTTATGGGCCTGATCGAGATTCAAATGGGATGGATGATCGATTACAACGGATAATCTCCTCTGAATATGAATCAGAATCTCCTACGTCTATTGTTGCAAATGATGGTCGGGAAACTGTAGCAATTGTTGTAGATTATGCTTGGCATCCTTCGGATGAAGAAATTACTTCATTAAATGCAGTACTATTAGATCATGGTTGGGTTGGTATTGAAGGTGGAGCTTGGTTTCAGGTGTTGGAATCAATTGACTCAATTACATTAGACAAAGTGCCCGTTTCTGCTTTATTAGAAATTTGGCAATTATCAGGGGTTGTCGTTCTTGAACAACAAAATGTAATGGTTCCTTTCTTGGATGTTTCAGTCCCATCAATGCATGTAAGTTCAGGGGGAACTTCCAATCCATCTGCACATGGAATGGATCCTTCTTTGAGAGGAGATAATGTTGTGATTGCAATTCTAGATACTGGTGTAGATAACGAACATAGATCTTTGAATGATTTTGATGACCAAGACGATGATCCAGATAGTGATGCCTTTTCTTACAATGATCATAAATTTGTTTGTGGTTATGATGCTACTGCAGTTGCTGGAGGAAATCCAAGTGAATGCGATGATCCAGATGATGGATCTGGGCATGGTACTCATGTAGCAGGAACAGCATTGGGAACAGGTAGTTCCACGAGGCAACATGTAGGCGTTGCTCCTGGAGCATATTTGGTTGATGTAAAGGTATTAACGGATGTAGGAGGAACAAATAGTCAAACATCGATAAATGGACTCCAGTGGACAATAAATAATCGAGATACAGATTGGGATGATGGAAATCAAACTGGCATCGATATCGCTTCCATGTCCTTAGGTTCGGTTTCATCTCCGAATAGTGATGATACAGGAGATAACGGTTCTTCTGCCGAAGCTCGTTTGGTAAACAATGCTTCTGAAAATGGAATTGTTATGGTTTGTGCAATGGGCAATGATGGAAGGCAACGAGTTCCATCTCCTGCTAGTGCAGATGAATGTATTTCGGTAGCAGCAATTGATGATAAATACTCGATAGATAGGTCGGATGATTCGATTGCAGATTATTCAAATTGGGGTCCCAGAGATGATGATAATGATGATGATTCTGATGATGAACTCAAACCAGATGTTTCAGCCCCTGGATCAAATATTATTGCCCCTCAACACGCCTCCGGTTCTAATCCGATTCTTGATACGAATGCAGACAATGACTATACTGAAATGAGTGGAACTAGTATGGCAACCCCTCATGTTTCAGGATTAATTGCATTGATGCTTCAAGATTCTCCAAATTTAGACCCCGAAGAAATAAAGGAAAGTCTTCGAATTAATTCTGAAAAAGTAAACACTCATACAGGTACACCATTTGGTGGCTGGGATGAAAAATATGGATTTGGAATGGTTGATGCAGCCCTGTTATTCGATTTGTCCAATTCGGGAGGAGGAAGTAGTCCTGAAGACCCTACTGATCCGAATGGTTGGTTTATGTTTCTAAATCCAGAGAGCGAGTCGTATTTTACTTCAGGACTATCCTCTGCGATTAGAGGTAATTTGACTGATAAAGCGCCACCTGGGACTGAATCGGTTGAATATCAACTCTATTACACATCTTGTTCAACTGGTTGTCAGAAAAAGGTTGAGGGCCTAAATGGATTAGTGAATATCAATGAAAATGATGAATTCTTCATTACTCTAGATATTCCAGAGAATCTTCACGAACTTCCCGATTTCTATCTTAGTCCAGGTATGACTCCTGAACTTCAGGTAGTAGCAAGAGCATATGATGGTGAAAATAACACGTTTGGCGAAAATATTTCTCGATGGTTCAATTTAGGATGGTATGAATTGGGCTTAGAAACACCCACTGGTATTTCATCAGTTAGTGGTGAGGTAGAAGTAACAGGCCTTCGTTCAGGTTATGGCAATAATGAATTACAATATCGTGTGGGAAATAATGATTGGAAAACAGGTATTGAGTTCTCAAATAATGGGCAAGTGATTGATGAAGAGTGGAATTGGTACTGGAATACTCTTGAAGAGGAAAATGGAGTAAGAATTACTCCAGATGGGCAGTATAGTTTTGCTGTTCGAATAGTTGGAGAGAATGACTACGTTACTAAAGAAATTCGCAGAGATATTGTTGTTGATAATGACCCTCCAGCAGCTGAATTAGAAATGGAACAATCTTTGTCGTTTACAATTAATGGTTTACTTCGTGATGAAGCATATGTGAATAGCGATATTGGTGTATTAGGGATAATGAGGAACATTGGTGATAAAGTCGCTGAAGATGTACCGTTAGAATTGAGAGTAGATGGTGCTCTAAAGTATGAACTCACAGTTTCTAGAATTGATCCTGGTTCTTCCATTGAAGTGATTATGTACTGGGCCCCTACTGATTCGGGAACTCCTGTAATTGAGATGATTATCGATCCAGCCAATACTTTGTCAAATGAAGATAATGTATACGGGAATTCTGTGTCTTCAACATATACAATCTTGGATCGACCTAATGGAGTAGATATCAATTTAGTAGATGGAATAGTCCAGACTTCTCCTGATATTCCACGTTCTGGGGAGACATTCCAACTAAAGGTTCCAGTTGAGAATATTGGTAGTGAAACCGCGACATCAATTCAGTTTACTGTTGAATTAGAAACTGAATTAGGCTGGTTAGAATATAGTAATTTCACAGAATCTGTGATAGTCGGAGGAATGATCACAAATGTTCCAATTTCCTTGTTTTCTAACGAATCATCAATTCTACATGTTAGAGTCAAAGCCACACCTTCTTTGGATCTTAATTGGGAAAATAATGAACAAACATATTGGATTCCCTTAATGAATGCTACTTTAGGCGCTTCTAGGACAGTAACAACTCTGGGAGATATAGAAATCCCGTTGCAATTATCGATTACTGGTCGTGAAGGACATTTAATCAGTGCTGATGGGCGCTCTCTTAGTGTACATCGGGTTTCATCTCAATTAAATGTCCAGACTTGTAAGAGGGATTTCGATGATAGATGGATGGGTTCTATAGCTACTACCTCTGTAGATGACGGATTAACTCACGTTACTTGGACTGGTCAAAAATTGGATGAATTTGGTTTCTATCGAACTCATCTATTCTATACGACAATAGACGAATCTTGTCAATCTCCTCCAACGATTGATCTCATGACTCCTTTACTATCTTCTGAGGGCTCTTATTTCGGATTAGATATCGATGTAAATGGGGATACAGTTGCAATAGCTGGCTATTATCGTGATATTTTCAATTCTGGTTCTTACACTGATACGACATCAGTATTTACTATTCATTCCACGACTTCTTTTGATAATTCATCTTGGATTATTTCAGATCCCGTCATACCAAATATTGTTATTGATCAAACATCTGTTTCTTCAATTGATATAGAGGTTGGAGAGGAGTTTACTCATCTTCTTTATACTCACAGTGAGGAACTACCATCTGGTTCTATTGTCGACGCAATTTGGTATGCTCATGGTGATTTAGGAAATGAGAATTGGCTCTTCCGTAAGGATGTAGTTGAGGATGGTGATAATCCAACTCTTCACGTATTGACCGAAGATGGTTCCGATTATGTTTACACTGCATGGACAATAGGAGATGGCTATTCAATGAGATTAATTCTAACAGAATCTGATTCTTCCTTTGAACAAATTAACGAGACTTCACTGTCAACGCCTGGAATTAGACATATTTCACTTTTAGAACGAAACGGGCAAGTTTTCGTTCTAATGGATGCAGTAGGAACTAATAATCAGCCACTTGTTGGAGTAGGAATCTTTGATGATGATATTGGAATAGGGATCCGATTAAGCCCAGGACGCCTTATTGATGCACAATACAGTATTGAAAATGAAGAACTTGTAGTTTTGATTGAAGTCTTAGGGCAAGTCCGTTTACGTGCCTTGGTGTTCGATCAACCCATTGAACAATCATCTTCAAACCCCTTTGATTGGCTAAGAGTATTTTTAGGAGTTGATTCAAACACTTGGAGAACAATTTCTCTATTAGGCGGGATTTCTTGTATTGCAGCTAACATTTTGCTTGGCATGATTTTGGTAGTTAGACGTCGAAGAAATAACAATAGTGTGAAAGTAGCGATTGTTTCTGTTGATGAATTTGATGATTCAGACATAGAAATGCTCCCTGAAGAACCAATTGTTGTATCCATTCCAGAAGTAGAACAAGAAGTCGAAATCGAGTCAAAGGTTTCCATTGAACCGGAAGAACAATCAGAAATACAGGAAATACAAGATGAGGTAGTGAATCCTAGACAAGAACGTCGACGTAAGAGGCAGCAGGCGAAAGCCCTTGCTGAATTAGGTCCTTTGCCACTACCTCCTCCACCTGGCTCCGCCTCATTGGATGCTTTGCCTCTACCTCCACCACCTAGCTCTACATCGTTGGATACCCTGCCTCTACCCCCTCCACCCGATCCCTCATCGCTGGGAATGATGGATAGAGAAGTGTCTTGTCCATCATGTTCTGCAGTGTTTACTCTCAGAGATTCTAGTTTGTCTTTTGTCAAATGTCCTGTTTGTGATGAGAGATTCGGAGTTTGATTGTCATGTGTGGCATTATTGCATATGTTGGCAATAGAGATGCAATGCCTATTTTAGTCAAAGGTTTGAATCGTCTTGAATATCGAGGCTACGATTCTTCAGGAATTGCCATTCTAAATGGTTCTATTCAAGTTCATAAGACGATTGGACGGATTCAAGATTTGGAGTCTATTCTACCTAAACACATTGATGGAACTATGGGAATTGCTCATACTCGTTGGGCGACACATGGGGGAGTAACTGAAAATAATGCTCACCCTCATCTTTCCATGAACAAAGATATTGCAATAGTTCACAATGGAATTATTGAAAATGCATCTCTAATCAGAAATGCGCTTGAAAATGAAGGTGTAATTTTTAATTCAGAAACAGATACTGAAGTCATTGTTCATCTTATTTCACGGGCTCGAAAAGAAGGATTGAGCACTTTAGATTCAGTAAGAAGTGCATTGTTACCTCTAAGGGGGACTTGGGGACTTTGTGTAATGTTTCAAGATTCTAAAGAGATTCTTTGTGCAAGAAATGGGTCTCCATTGGTTGTAGGATTAGGTGACTCAGAAATGTTCATTTCTAGCGACCCTCATCCTTTAGGAGAACATACACAACAGGTAGTTTATCTTGAAGATGGAGATATTGCCGTTGTAACTAATGATGGACTTACTACTCATCGAATCGAAGGTTCTACAGATCATACAGTCGTAACTATTGAAGAAGAATGGGGCGATTCTGAATTAGGAGATTACCCTCATTTCATGTTGAAGGAAATTCATGAACAACCGGAAGCATTACTTCAATGTATTTCTGGTAGAACCCTATTGAGTGAAGGCACCGCTAGATTGGGGGGATTAAATATGTCCAAGAGGGAAATGAAGGCAATTCCCCATGTTAGATTAATTGGATGTGGCACCGCTCTTTATGCTGCACAAGTTGGACGATTGGCAATTGAACATTT
>Ga0208277_1000159_pt1 | contig 39124 bp, 26 predicted proteins | sample ETNtaG_5_FD_185782 | JGI IMG/M metagenome (GOLD analysis project Ga0208277, IMG submission 185782) | Marine microbial and viral communities from oxygen minimum zone, Eastern Pacific Ocean - ETNP201406SV205 (SPAdes) (version 2) | ecosystem: Environmental > Aquatic > Marine > Oceanic ...
TAAGACCACCAACTTTATAATTCTCTATCAGCACATCACATTTCCCCGCCAGTTTACGAATGATTTGCTGACCTGCAATCTGTGTAATATCTAGAGTTAAAGACCTCTTGTTGCGGTTTGAACTTAGATAATATGCACTTTCGCTCGTATCATTTTCGTCAGAATCTTTAACATAAGGAGGTCCCCATTTTCGGGTATCGTCTCCAACTCCAGGACGTTCAATCTTAATCACATCCGCTCCTAGGTCACCTAATATTTGGGTACAGGTAGGTCCAGCCAAAATCCGGCTCATATCTAAAATCCTTAAACCCTTTAAAGGACCAGTATTTTTTGTCATAATTTGATCGTGTTTATAAATTATAAGTTCATCAAGAAGGTGATTTAATCAATTGTTCTATGCCGAAAAAAGAAAATCGAGCAGATCATTTTTTCGATTTGTTTTAAGCAAATGTTCCTATTCCATATGCCCCATTTAAAGTTTTCCCTTCTCTAAAACGTGTCATGTCATACATGTCTATTGGAACACGCGGTTTGTTTCCGAGTACTTGTTGTGCTAAAGATTCTCCAACAGTAGGCGCCAGTTTGAAGCCATGACCGCTAAAACCGACGGCTACATGAACACCTGTAATTCCAGGAACAGGGCCTATAATCGGGTTCCAATCAGGTGGGATATCATACGGCCCTGTCCAACTCCGCACCAGTTTTGCGTCAGCAAAAGCCGGCATCCGATTTGCCATGCGTTTGCCAATTCGTTCAATATGATCTGCTTCCACGTCATTATTCATTGTTTCAACATCTTCAAGAGGATCACCATGATCTCCGGTACCAACCAAAACGACACCACCTGAATCAGGACGAAAGTAAATTTTTTCTGGAGTCAACAAATCTTTGACAATCGGCCAGTCCTTTTGATACGGCTGATCTATTTTCAAAGTCAGTACTTTGTGTTTACTTATTTCATAAGGAAATTTAACTTCTATCATTTTTCCCAAAGCATTAGTCCACGGGCCGGCAGCCAGGATTATTTCAGATGTTTCAAAATCAATTTCTGGCGTTTCAACAATTTTTTTTGAGCCTTTGATTCTAATACCATTTACAGGAGTTGCAGTATAAATTTTAACTCCTAAATCTTTTGCGCGCTGTGCGTATGCAACAGTGGTAAGGTAAGGGTCACAGTAACCTGACCTTAATTCAAAACCAATCACATCAACATCTTGAAATTGTAGTAATGGATGAAGCTTTCCTGCTTCTGAAGGAGTCAGGGTTTGAGTCTCACTTCCAAATTTATTCTGAGTTGAGAAGACACTCTCCATCAACGGCCGATGTTTTTCCGGACCTAAAACAATTTGTCCCGTACGGGTAAATCCAGGATCACCACCTATAATTTCATCAAAATTCTCGAATATTTTTACACTTTCTACTGCATGATGCACATTCGATTCAATCGAGTAATGACTGCGTGTAATAGCACAGGACTTCGATGTAGCACCTGAGCAAATCTCACCTTTTTCTAAAACAATCACTCTTTTAGCTCCTTGGTTGGCCAAATTGTATGCTGTACTGCAGCCAATGATCCCCCCACCGATAATTATATAATCTGTTGTCCGCTTATTTTTCATTTTGAATATAGTGTCTGAAGTATTATTTGAGAAATTAGAAGATTGAACAAATCTCATCAGCCAGACAAAACTGAGCCTACAGATTCAGGTTCAATCTGAGAAATAATATTAAGTGATTTGGGGATATTGTAACAAAATATTTACAATATTTGGCTTAAAAATTCTTTTGTTCGAGGGTCTTTTGCTTTTTCGAAGAATGTAGCAGGTGGGCCGTGTTCAACAATAACCCCGCGATCAGTAAAATAAATATGATCAGCCAACTCACGGGCAAATCCCATTTCGTGGGTTACAAGAATACAAGTCATTCCTTCTGAGGCTAGATCCTGAATCGTAACTAACACTTCTTTGACCGTTTCTGGATCAAGAGCAGCAGTCACTTCGTCAAAAAGCATTACATCCGGATTCATTGCCAGTGAACGAGCAATAGCGACTCTCTGTTGCTGTCCTCCGGAAAGTTCACCCGGGAAACTGTTTTTTTTGTCATCAAGACGAACCTTGCTGACCAAAGCTTCTGCTTTGGCACGTACTTCCTCTTTGGACTCCTTCAAGACCAGCATTGGCGCCATCATGATATTTTCTAGAGCAGTCTTGTGTGGAAAAAGGTTATACTGTTGGAAAACCATCCCTACATTTTTACGTAATTCAAGTTTGTTCAGATTTGGATCATTAACTTCCAAGCCGTGAACTTTAATAGAACCCGAATTAATCCCGTTGAGTGCATTAATGCAACGAATCAGCGTAGATTTTCCGGAACCTGAAGGTCCAATAATACAAATCACTTCACCCTTCATCACGTCAAAGTTAATGCCTTTAAGTACCTCCAGCTTGCCGAAAGATTTGTGTACATCTTTTACAGAAACTATAGGTTGATCCGGTGTCCAGTTGTTTGTTGTCATGTCAATCTCTTATAATTTTACGGAATATCTTTCTTCAAGTTTCAATGTCCAACGTGCAATTGGATAACAGTAAATAAAGAAAAGGAAAAGAGCGAACCCGAAAAACGGAATCAATAATTCCGGATGATTATCTTCAGCTTCCATAGCCTGCCGAGAAAGTGTGACTATTTCCTCGACACCAAGCAATGAAACCAATGGAGTAGCCATGGTCAGAATAGCATACCAGTTCATCCATGGTGGAATCATGCGTTTAAAGCATTGAGGTAAAATTATTTTCCAAATTGTCTGCGTACGACTAAATGCCAAAGATTCAGAAGCTTCCCATTGTCCAGTGGGAACTGACTGCACCGCGCCTCTTACTACCTCAGAAATATTGGCCATTATAGGCAATGAAAGACCAAAAACCGCCTTCATCCAATCTGGGATCGAAATAATTCGTTCTCCTATTTCGATTTCAAAAGGAAAGGTCAACATTACAATAAACAATAAGACCAACCAGGGTGAATTCCGGAAAAGCTGAGTGGTAAACCACGAAATTTTTCTAACCGGTGACAAAAGCGATATCTGCCCCAAACCAAGCATTATTCCTGTTGTGGTTCCAATCAACATCGTAAAGAAACTAATAAGCAAATTCATGACGAATCCACTGCCAACAACAAACGGCAGCCAGCGCCAAAGAGTATAAAATGCATCCTCGATTGTGAATTTTGACTGAGCCATAACCACAATAGGATAAAGACTAACAAACAAAAATAACACTATCATTAACCACGGTGAAGAAGAAGTCAGCCAACGACTAAAACGCAGGTCAACGGGATGCCCGGAAGAATTAGCCTGATATGGTAACAAGACCGGTAAATCTGTTTGCTTCGTAAATGATGAGGCTCCTGGAATTTTTTGAAAGCGTTTTAACATAAAAAATATTTCGTTAAAATATAAATGATATCCGCAATTTTTCTAAATTAATACACCCATTTAGCATATTTTAAAAATGATTTTATTTCCGTAATCCATGCCATTTTAGGTCTTAAGGTGCATTCAAACTAACATGTGCTGGGAAATTATGACAAGCAATTTCAACCTCAAAAAAACCTGTCTCCAGCATGGTTTTCAGTTTTGTATCAACACAACTTATGTAACCCATCATCACTCCACAATCAAGAGTATGTCCAAAAGTTCCTGAAGTCGTATATCCTACCAGTGATTTATTCCACCAAATAGGTTCTCCACCTTGCGGAAATGCTTTAGAATCTTTGACTGTGAGCATTACCAGACGACGCGATATTCCTTTATTTTTTTGCTGAAGGAGTGCCTCCTTACCTAGAAAAGTAAAAGGTTTTTCAAAATCTACCGCAAACTCAAGTCCGGCCTCTAATGGAGTTTCACCCGGGCCAATTTCATGCCCCCATGCACGATATCCTCTTTCAATTCTTAAAGAACTTAGGGCCTCAATTCCCGCAAGCTTCAGCCCGAGATCGTCTCCTGCTTCTCTCAGTGCGTCAAATACTGGCAGTGCAGATTCGCTCGGAATGTACAACTCCCAGCCCAACTCTCCAACGTAGGATAAACGTGCAGCACGAACAATGGCCGGTCCAATTTCAACTATACGGTGTGTGTAATATGGAAAGCCAGAATTAGTAAAATCGTCAGAACTTACTCGATTGAGCAACTGTCTTGAATTAGGACCTGCAATGCTAATAACAGCAAAAGCTCCGGTCATATCGGTAACAGTTACATTCTCTTCTTGGCTGATGTTTTTACAAATCCAATCTCTATCACGCACGGGTTGTCCAGTTCCTGTTACAAGAAAATAAATCCCATTATCTATACGCATTAGAGTTAAATCACTTTCATAACCGCCCCTTTGATTAAGCATACCGGAATAGATTACACGGTGATCTGCTTTGGAAATATCGTTTGCACACAATCTTTGCAGTAAGGATTCTGCATCTCTCCCCTGGACAAGTAATTTCCCAAAAGTAGACTGATCAAATAAAACGACGGCTTCTCTCGCAGACCGATGTTCTTCTGCATGTATAGAATGCCAGCCTGGTTTTTCAAAACTTAACACAGGCACAATCTTCCTCCCATCGGGATTAAACCAGCGGGGGCGTTCCCATCCTGTACGTTCAGCAAACTCAGCCCCTGCAGACTCAAGTCTGTGATGCAAAGGACTTAAGCGTAAATTACGTGCTGTTTGCCGCTGTCTGCCCGGAAAACTGACAGCGTAATGTAAAGAAAGAGTTTCAGGAGATCTTTCGCGCAGTGTCTTTAATGTATTTTGTATTGGAACAAAACGTCGGATATCAACTGGCCATAGATCCATCGAAGGTTCTCCATCAATAATCCATTCAGCAAGTGCACGTCCTGCACCTCCACCACACGCAATTCCCACTGAGCACATTCCACAACCAAGATAAAAACCACGAATCTCTGGAGATTCACCCAACAAAAAATGATCATCCGGAGTAAAACTTTCCGGGCCATTGAGTAACATTTTTACACCGGTTTTCTCCAATTCCGGAATGCGGTGTATGGCATTTGTGAGGATTGGCTCAATATGATTCCAATCTTCAGGGAGTAGATCAAAGGCAAAATCTTCAGGTATCTGCGCTAGATTTAAAGCTTTTCCTTTTGGTTCAAAGCAGCCAACAAGTAATCCACCTCCTTCATCGCGAAGATATAAATGACCGTCGTGGTCGCTGAGTGTAGGTAGTGGAGAGTTGACAGAATCCATCTGTTCTGTAAGCAAGTAGAAATGTTCACAGGCGTGAAGCGGCGCGGATACTCCAATCATTGCGGCAATGTTGCGTCCCCAGATCCCTGCACAGTTAACAATTGTTTCGCAGGTTATTTCATTTTGAGTTGTCTGAACAGATGCAACACGTCCATTTTCGGTACGAATACCAGTAACTGGTGTATCTTCAAAAACTTGAAGCCCTTTTGACTTAGCACCTTTGATAAGAGCTGCGCAAATGTCACTCGGGCCAACCCGTCCATCAGAGGGTGAGTAAACTGCACCGATCAGATCATCGGTGCGCATCAAAGGCCACTTTTCGGCGGCTTCTTTTAATGAAATTTCCTCTGCATCTATTCTGAAGGCTTTTGAAAGAGATACCTGCCTTCGGATGTGTGTAAGACGATCCGGATTAGTTGCAATGCTAAGGCTGCCGCTCTGTTTCCAGCCGGTTGCCTGCCCTGTTTCATCTTCCAGTGTGGAATACAATTCTACACTATTTTGTACTAGCTTTGTGATACTTTCATTGGAACGAAGTTGCCGGACCTGAGCCGCAGAATGCCAAGTTGTTCCACTCGTTAATTTCGCCCGTTCAAGTAAAACAACATCTCTGCAACCATTTTTCATGAGGTGATACGCAGTGCTGCAACCCATGATGCCACCGCCTATAATTACAATTTGAGCATGTTGCGGAAGGTTCTTTCTCATTCGAACAGGTTGACGATCCTAAAGAAAATTATTTTTTTGATTTCTTCAAATCACTTGATAGAAACATTTAAGCTCCATAACCAGGTATTTGAACCGTACGTTCCCAGCGGTGGATTCCGAAGACTAATATGGCTACCAAAGTTATATAAACTACAAACAACAAGAGCATTGAGGCATTCATGGCAGTTGAATAGTCATTATAAATACTCACCATCTGGTATAGTAGTTCTGGGACCGCAATCGCCATGGCCTGAGTTGTAGTTTTTACAAGGTTTACCAAATTATTATTTAATGCAGGTAAACTAACACGGAAAGCAAGCGGTAATACAATATAGCGGTAAGTTTGGAGATGAGTGAATCCCAGTGATTCAGCAGCTTCTTTGGTGGATTCAGGTACAGCTTCAATTCCGGCCCGAAATATTTCCACATTAAAAGCGCCGGCAAAAAAAGAAAGAGAAATGATAGCCCAACCCACGTTTGAAATAATCGGAATTTCCAACCAGCCGTCCGGTGAATATGTGGGAGTGAACTGCCCCAGCGCAAAGTAGAAAAACATCAACTGAATCAGTGGAGGAGTATTTCTGAAAAACTGGATGTAACCTTGAACGAGCCAACGTAACAAGCGGTTATTCTGATTTTGCATCCAAGCACCGACAACTCCAATGACAACACTAAATACTACACAAATAACTGAAAGCTCAAGTGTCGTCCAAAAACCTTCGATTACACGATCTGCCTGTACAGAATCATAAAAGAAAATGAAATTCCATTTTGGATCGTTCTTGTAGAGTTCCAAAAAAAAAATACTAATAAATTCTGGCATTCTTAAAAGTAATTTGGAGAATGGCGGTAGCGGCCTAAGCTCGTTTAATTTGAGATTGGCCGCTGAAAAGTGAGAGAAAAAATAAAGACTGAACGTCTCTATTTCAAATGCTGACCTTAATAAAATAAGGCTGCGTATTTAAATCATTTGCCTTCCAACCAGTCTTTATTACGAAACTTTTGGATGACCAGATAATTGGTCGCCTGTATACCATGCTTTTTTTCCAGTTCAATCAACCGTCCAGACTGATGCCAGTTATAGGTCATGCCTGACATGAAATTTCCAAAAACACAACTTACCTCTTCAAGAGGAACAGCAAGTCCCCATGGGTTGTCGTCTTCTGAAGCCAAAGGCATTTCGAAATCATCCCAATTACCGGAAGATAGATCAGACATAATGGAAGAATCATCATATACCCAGGCAACACATTTTTTATCTCGCAGTGCCTGTTTTGCTTCAGCATTTCCAGTGAAGGCTGTGATTTTAGCCCCATAACGTTCAGCGACTATTTTATTGTAAAACGCCCCCTGCTTACCGCAAACAGGCTTTCCTCGAAGGTCTTCCCATGAAGATAAGCCCAGCGCTTTCGGTGACATGATATTGGTTCCGGATGTATAGTAATTCGGCTGAGTGATACCGACAATTTTCCGTCGATCTACACGGTCAGACATAGTGGCAATCATCATATCTATTTTACCCTGCTCAAGAAACTGCATTCGGTTCGAGGATTGAACCGGAACCATTTCGAGCTTTACACCCATTGCTGAAGCAACGTCTTTTGCCATGTCAACTTCCATTCCTACTAATCCTCCACTAGTATTACGATACCCCCATGGTTTGTAATCAGCCTTTACACCAATTACAATTTTCCCACGCTTCATTACTTTGTTCCATCTATCATTCGTACATTTGCCAGCACTGGCAATATTACCTAAAGCAAAGATAGATGCAACAACTAACAGAAAAACACCTTTCCATGTTTTCTCTAAAAATTTACTCATTTTAACTCCTTATCATTGAAATAATTTTTTTGGTTTAATATTCCTAACCAATAACATTTACCGCACTCAAACAATTTGCTCACGGGATCTTATAAGTACTAACGACCAGCGCCTTAGATCGATATTCAGTCTTCTTGGACTCAATGAAAGTAAACCGCTGAATTAACCTCCACATTTTAACCCTCATATACCAAAACTACAAAGGGAAAGTGAGTAGAAGTTTTCTAGTCACTTGTACTGACATATATATGTTCTTTAACTAAATGTGTCAAGAAATAAGTGTTTTTTTGGGCCAGTATTAAATTATATTCACTAAATTATGTAAATATTTTTCAGAATTGAGAAGGTTTTTTTCAAAAATCATAACAATTGCAATTTTATATATTACTTTTTAGCAGGAGAAAAATTACAAAAGTAGTCACAAATTTTTACAATTCTTGAAATCAAAACAAAAAATCCCACCAAAGATTGACAAAGCAATCTCGGGCGGGATTAATTAATCAAACAAAACCTGCTTAAGATTAGTTTATTTCCTTAAGATCTGGTTCTGTCGGCTCACCAATCTCAATCATACGAGATTTTTTTTCTTCAGGAATAATCCTTTCAAGACTAATAGTCAGCATACCATTAATCAGATCTGCTCCCTTTATGATCATATCATCAGAGAGAGTAAAACTTCGAGAGAACGCACGCTTGGCAATTCCACGATGTAAATACTCGCCTTCTTCCTGATCCGGTTTTGAGCGCACCATCAGAATACCTTCTTTGAGTTCTGCTTCCAAATCTTCTTTTGAAAATCCAGCAACAGCCATTTCGATGGTATAAATATTTTCTTCGTCTTTGCGGATATTATAAGGTGGATAACCGGTAGCGGATTCCGAACTTTCAACTTCTCCTAAAAAACGATCAAACATTGAATCGAAACCAACGGAAATTCCGAGAGCTCTTTCAAAATCTGATGGAGTGATGGATGAGTAACGTGCTAAATGTAACATAGTACCTCCTTAAATAAGCAAGGTGTTTACAAAATAACCCCCAATCCATAGCACTGAACTTGGAGGTGGTTTACAGGGGTTACCTAAATGGTCAACCCCAGACACGGTTTCCCAAACTCTAAGAAAAAGAGAGAAAACCGAATCTAGAAAACTGATTAATTCAGATAATTTTTTTAACTCCTACCGCCTGAAAAACGCTTAAAGACTTATTTATCTTTGGATACAAAAGTTATCTTTTCAAAAAATATTTTTCCATCGGAAACGTTAGCAGTTACTTCCTGTCCGTCCTGTATTTCTCCAGACAATATTGCCCTTGCTAATTCAGTTTCTAGTTTCTTCTGGATTGCTCTTTTTAGCGGCCGTGCTCCATAAACCTGGTCGTAACCAGCTTCAGCTAGGAAATCAATGACTTTTTGGGACAAGCTTAGGGTAATATTTTTTTCATGCAAACGCTGTTTCAACCGTTCTAACTGAATTTTTATAATAGCGCTCATATGCTTCTGCAACAGAGGATGAAAAACAACCGTGTCATCAACACGGTTTAAAAATTCAGGCCGAAAATGTTGACGCAGTTCCTCCATTACAATATTCTTTTGTTCTGACTGAATTGAAGAATCAGAAATTTTAACACTATTTTGATTAATCAAGTTTTGGCTTCCTATATTTGAAGTCATGATAACAAGAGTATTTTTAAAATCCACAGTACGTCCGTGTGAGTCGGTCAACCTGCCATCATCAAGAATTTGTAACAAAACATTGAAAACATCATAATGAGCCTTCTCGATTTCGTCAAAAAGCAAAACACTATATGGGCGACGCCGCACTGCCTCAGTAAGCTGTCCACCTTCATCAAAACCTACATAACCCGGAGGAGCTCCAATCAGTCTGGAAACTGAATGTTTTTCCATATACTCACTCATATCAATACGAATCATATTCTGTTCATCATCAAATAGATATTCTGCCAAAGCCCGAGCAAGTTCTGTCTTTCCAACACCGGTTGGCCCCAAAAATATGAAACTTCCGAGTGGTCTGTTTGGATCATTAATCCCGGAGCGTGCCCTTAAAACTGCATCCGAGACTAGATTAATAGCTTCGTCCTGTCCCACCACACGCTCATGCAAATGTTCTGGAAGATGAAGTAGTTTTTCGCCTTCTCCTTCAATAAGTTTTTGTACTGGAATTCCGGTCCAATGAGCTACTATTGATGCGATATCTTCTGCGTCTACCTCTTCCTTAAGCAGTTGATTATTCTGGCTTTCATCCACTAGAAGTGAGTTTTGTTGTTGTCTCTCCAATTCCGGAAGCACTCCATATTCCAGTCGTGCAGCCTCTTCCAGATTATAGTCCTGACGTGCCCGTTCAATCTGCAAACGCACCTCTTCAATTTTCTGTTTTAATTCACTTAAACCCTGTAAAGCTGACTTTTCCTTCTCCCACTGAAGGGACAATATATCAAAGTTGTGCTTAAGTTCAGCTAATTCCTTAGAAATTTTCTTCAGTCTGTTTTTGGATGCAGAATCTTTTTCCTTTTTCAGTGCTTCTTTTTCAATTTCTAGCTGCAATATTCTACGTGTTGTTTCGTCCATTTGTGAAGGCATAGAGTTGATTTCAACCCGCAGTCTTGAGGCAGCTTCGTCCATTAAATCAATAGCTTTGTCTGGTAGGAAACGGTCGGAAATATATCGTTGTGAAAGAGTGGCTGCGGCAATCAACGCACCATCTTTGATACGAACGCCGTGATGTATCTCATAACGTTCCTTCAATCCTCGTAAAATTGAAATAGTGTCTTCTACATTCGGCTGATCAACCATAACTTGTTGAAAACGCCTTTCAAGCGCAGGATCTTTTTCAATATAATTGCGGTATTCATCAAGAGTCGTAGCACCAATACAGTGTAGTTCACCACGTGCCAGCATAGGCTTTAGTAAATTGCCGGCGTCCATTGAACCCTCAGTTTTTCCTGCTCCAACTACCGTGTGTAATTCATCTATGAACATTAAAATGTTACCATCTGCATCGACTACCTCTTTGAGTACTGCTTTTAAACGCTCTTCAAATTCACCGCGATATTTAGCTCCGGCAATCAGGGATCCCATATCAAGAGAAACCAGCTTTTTATTTTTAAGACTGTCAGGCACATCATTGCGCGCAATTCGTTGAGCTAAACCTTCCGCAATCGCTGTTTTTCCGACTCCAGGTTCTCCGATCAAAACTGGATTGTTTTTTGTCCGACGAGATAGTACCTGAATCACTCTTCGAATTTCTTCATCCCGACCGATCACCGGATCCAGTTTACCGTCACGAGCATATTGACTCAGATCGGTTCCATATTTTTCTAGTGCTTCATATGTTTCTTCTGGATTTTTACTTGTTACCCGTTGACCTCCACGAACAACTTTTAAAGTGTCTAATAAACGTTCCCGTGTTACACCAATTTTATGCAAAATCTTCCCGGCAGGGCCCTTTGCTCCTTCAGCACTTATGGCCAATAAAAGATGCTCAACGCTGATGAATTCATCCTCCAATTTTTGAGCTTCATCTTCTGCTCTGACCATTGCCTGATTCATTTCACCGCTGGTGCCTACTCTACCCACTGAACTACCACTCAGCGTCGGTAAAGATTGTAAAGCTACTTCTACTGATTTACTGAATATTGACGAATCAAGCTCCATTTTTTCAAATATTATTGGAACAAGTCCATTTTCCTGAAAGGCGAGAGCATACATAAGATGAATTGTTGACAACTCGGAGTTTTTACGGCGTACCGCCTCACTATGTGCATTTTCCAAGGCTGAAAGAGATTTTTCAGTAAATTTTTGAGTATCCATAAATCTTTTACATTTGTAAAAATTAAAACTTTAGCACTCACTTTACTAGAGTGCTAACAATATTGCAAGTAAAAATAAATTTCAGCGTAATTTTTGTTTTATTGAAGAAGAACAATAAGAAATATATTTTTTTTTGCTGGGTGATTATTAATAAAATAAAATCAAAACAACAATAAAAATATAAATATCAGAGGAGTGGAATCCGGAGAAGAAAAAGTATCACAGGAGTCTAAAAATTTATTTTAAAATATTACTATTATTTTTAAATTCGTGCTTGAAATCTGTCAGGGAAATCTGTATCTTTTGAGGTCACGCCCCGGAGCGAATATGGAACAAATCCCAGGTCATGCTAGGCTCAGGATTCTAATTCATGAATTCATTTAAAAATTCAAGTGGCGGAGCCACTCTCCGGGGTCTATTTAAACATGAGCAACAAGCGTGCCTTGTAATTTTTATTAAAATTTTGAGTAAATCCTCCCTTTATTATTTTCAACTTAACTGCTATAATTAACAGGTTTTTGCTGTACTTCATAGATTTTCCATAAGTTATTTACCATTCCTTTTAGAAATGAATGGTGACTTTTCGTAAAGAGCATCATTTAATCTGATTTAGATGGCAAAGCTTTATTTTTATTATTCTGCAATGAATGCAGGAAAAACGACGACTCTCCTCCAGTCAGCTTATAATTATTATGAGCGTGGAATGGACACACTGATACTTAAGCCGTCATTAGATGATCGTCACAATACTGATGTTGTCCGTTCAAGGATTGGACTGGAAACAAATGCAGTTAGCTTTAATGCATGTGATGATTTGCTTGAGTTAACTGAAACAAGGAATCAAAAATCAACTTTAAATTGTCTGCTTCTGGATGAAGCACAATTTTTGACAAAAAGTCAGGTTTTTGAATTAGGTGAGATAGTAGATAAACTAAAGATTCCTGTGTTGGCCTATGGTTTGCGTACAGATTTTAAAGGTGAGTTGTTTGAAGGGAGTTTACATTTATTAGCATGGTCTGATGAATTGATAGAAATAAAGACTGTCTGCCACTGTGGTAAAAAAGCAATTATGGTTTTGCGTCTTGATGAAAATGGTGTGCCACTAAATTCAGGTAAGCAAATACAAATCGGCGGAAACGATAACTACGTTTCTGTTTGCCGAAAACATTTTAAGTCAGCAGAAAGCACTAAAATGTGATCTTTAAAAACTGAGCATCTATTAATTTATTGAAATTGACAGGTTGAAGTAAAAAAACAAATTAAAGTCATAAACAACAAAAACTATAATCCATTTAACAAAAGAATAAATTGAAAAATGTTGCGATAGCCGGAGCAACCGGCGCTGTTGGCGGGGAATTTCTGAAATTGATGGAATCACGCAATTTTCCTATTAGTAACTTAAAACTACTTGCATCTGAACGTTCAGTAGGGAAAAAACTTAAGTTCTGCGGTGAGGAAATAACAGTAGAAGAACTGACACCTAAGTCTTTTAAAGGAGTTGATTTAGCATTTTTTTCTGCAGGAAAAGGTCGCAGCAAGGAATATGTGCATCACGCTGTTGATGCTGGAACTGTTGTGATTGACAACAGCAGTGCTTTTAGAATGAATCCTGAAGTTCCGCTGGTAGTTCCAGAAATCAATCCGCATATGGCCTTCAAGCACAATGGTATAATCGCAAATCCAAACTGTTCAACCATCCAGATGGTTGTTGCTCTTAATCCTCTGCACAAAGTAGCGACAATAAATAGAGTAATTGTTTCCACTTATCAGTCCACTTCGGGAGCAGGAGCAAAAGGAATGAAAGAATTACTTGACCAAACTCGTGCATTTACCAACAAAGATCCCTTGGATGTTTCCGTTTTTCCAGCTCAAATTGCTTTCAACCTCTTCCCTCATGTTGATGTTTTTCAAGAAAACGGCTATACGAGGGAAGAAATGAAAATGGTAAATGAAACACAAAAAATCATGGATGCTCCAAAAATGAGAATTTCTGCTACCTGTGTGAGAGTTCCTGTTTTACGGGCACATTCAGAAGCAGTGTGGATTGAAACTGAAGATAAGTTAACTGCTAAGGAGGCCCGTGGAATTCTCGAAAATTCACCTGGTATAATTGTAAAGGATGAACCGGTTGACGGCGGATATCCAATGCCTTGGGATGCTGATGAAACTACTGAGACTTATGTAGGACGGATTCGGGAAGACTTATCTCATCCTAAAGGACTTACATTCTGGGTGGTTGCTGATCAGCTTTATAAAGGCGCAGCCCTCAATTCTCTTCAAATTGCGGAAGTACTAACAGCCGGCTAGTTTTAAAACTGGTTGATTGAGAACCAGTCCTTTTTTACAGTAGATTTTAGACTGGGAGATGAAAGAAATTATATGAAAATATTCTTTCCCTTCAAATACCTGTTTATAATTCTTTTCTTTAGCTTATCCACTTTTAAAGTCTCAGCGCAAAGTGATAACCCCGCCATTGCAACCTTGCTCAAAGTAGAAGGTGCAGTAAATGTTTTTAACGAAATTTCACCCCAAGGTAGTCACGGCAGACATGGAATGCTGCTGTTCACTGGAAATAAAATCCTTACATCTGATAAATCCAAAACAACTATAGAATACCGAGATGGTTCAAGAGTTCGTTTGTTTGAAAATTCAACAATCGTTTTAGACTTATCTGAAGAACAATCGACGAAAAAACGCACTTTCAAATTTCAACTGGCACTAAAAAGCGGTTCTCTTCGTGGATTTTTTGTTAAAGGGCATCAACGTACAAAAATCCGTACACCTACTGCCGATATAGGAATCAAGGGTAGTTCTGTACGCATCTCAGAGAATAATAATGAAGCTACTGTTTCCTTGACTGAAGGTCAAGTAGAAGTCAGTAACCTCAATTCTAGAATAATCTTGAATCCAGGTCAGTGGTTAACAAGGTTTGATCGAAATACTGATTTAACTCAAAATGTGGAAAATATCCCAAATTTACTCTATCTCAAAACAGCTGAATATGAGTTGGATTTTAGAAACGAAGAGTCTATACAGTTGAACTTAAGTGTTCAACTGCAGAACCGCATCAGCAGGAAGTCACTAAAGCGCAACGGATTGGTAATTTTTGAAAGTGATTACAAAAGCATTCGACTGCCTAAACCTTTTATGCTTAATGAGAGAGGATTTGCACGCGTCTTGATTGGTATATATCCACCGAGTTTAAAAAATCCAGAATTTAAGGGGCTTATCACCATACGTGCCTTCATGGATGGAAAAGGTTTTGATGATGTCGCAGAGGGTCATTTGGTTTTGAAAATTCTAAATTTAGGCCAGAATCGTACACTTCTCATTGATCCGGACGAAGGGGTAAGCAAAAAACAAAACTGATATTTGCCTCACTGGCGTAGCAAAATAAGGTGCTCCCACTTTCCAGATTCTCCAAAAGACTGACGTAAATTAGCATCAAATATTTCACGCTGAACTGAAGCACCTCCTGCTACTTTCCAGCCGATACTGTCAGAGTATTTTTTTGTAAATTCCAAACCGCTGACACGTTCACCACTTTCCAACCAGTCACCTAAATGTAAATAACAAACTCCTTCTTCAGTAGTCCAACGTCGCAACTTGAGCATAAATTCACGGAAAACCTGTTTCCACTGTTTAGGAGTATAATTGCGGTTTGTAATTTCTCCAGAAGTCATTTGTTCTGTGGGAAAATCTAACCATTTCATCCGGAGTTCATGCAGTTCAAAATAATCATAAGTTCCAGGAAAAGGGGGACTCGTGATTGTGCAGTCGATCGTTTTTTCTTCAGGCCCTTTAAGTGTTAAAATGTTATCGTTCCAGATCTTTACAGGAGAGGTTTTGGAAATCTTTTTGGCCAATTCAAGTTGATTCTTGAGTAATTCTTGAGTTTTGCGTTCCATCCATTTACCAACTGCTCCTTTTGGAAAAGTAGGAGGTTTGGTAAATTCTGAAGTTTCTGATATTTTATTCGAAAATTTTACAATCAAACTTGAAAATACTGCACGTAATGTATCACGTTCATTTGCACAGCGTAAATTTTCAATACCGTCAATCCAGTGCAACAGTTCAACAAACAGATACGGGGGATGAAATTTATTCAGCCAGTTTATATTACGACGCTGCACGCTCCTTTTTTCATAACTTCTAACCTTTACGCGCTCCGACACATCCTCAAATGCCAGCCATACTCGACCCGCATTTTTTTCAGAAATCCAGTGGCAACGCTCCTTACCAACCATATTGGCAATCGGACTGAGGTCATTACCCATGACTTGGTGCTGCCGCAATAAGCCTTCAAGTAAAACAGTACCACCACCCATAAAAGGATCAAACACTTTAATGCCTGCAGGATATTGTTTAAGTAATGTTTTCGGCAAATCCGGATGGAAACGTCCGGGGTAAGGGTGGAATCCATGAGTAACGCTATATATACTTCGCCTATTTTCTGGAATCTGCAGTGCCTCAAGCATGATTTTACCATGTACACCAAAAGAATCACTACTCATGTTCTTTTGTGATGCTGACCTCCTCTGTTTTAAAAACTTTTTAGTTTTAGGAGAAGGACCGAAAGTATATTCATCTTCTGCCTTGCTTTCTCTTTTCCAGGGAAATTGAGCAAGTATTTTTTCTCCCGCCTTTTTTCTCACCAAATACCTTGAACCTAGACCGCCTTTGTATTTTGAATCCACTGCATCCATTCCAGGTGATTTTGTTGATTTTTTTCTTACACCAATCGGCTTTTTAACCAAATCATCAGCAGAAAGAGTGATTTTCGCTGACTTTGAATTAGATACATCTCTAGCTTTCTTTTTTTCAGCTTCTCTTTTCATTTTTTTCTGAAATCTTTTTATATAATCTTTAAATTGTTTTTTTAGTTTGCTCTGTTGGTAATTAAAAACGTTGTGCCGACAATCAATAATCCTCCAAGCAAAGTTTGCAATGATGGAATTTCTCCTAGCAAAAATAACGCAAACACGATGGCACCAACCGGCTCCAAACCGGCGATCAATAAACTTGCAATTTGCGCCTTAACGTGGCGCAAGCCGTTGATCAACAAGGTGTGTCCGCCAACTGTACAAATCACACCAAGAATGAACAACAAACCCCAGTCTTTTCCACTGATCATCCATGATTCAGTCAATGACCAAGGAAGGAGAACCAAAGCAGCAAAGCCGTTTTGCCAGCAGGTAAGCAATAATGGTGAATGATTGCGTACATAACCACGATTAAGCAGTGTCAGGACAGAAAAACCAAACCCTGCTAAAAGTCCCCACAACAAACCCTGTATTACTGAACCGGAAATAATCGCATTTGGTTCCTCTGATGAAGTGGCCATAATTGCTAATCCACAAATCACTATTAATGCCGCAAGAACATTTTTACGTCTTAATACTTCTTTGAAAAAAAGCGGTTCTAACAGAGTGGTGAATAAAGGGTAACTCGCAAAAGAGAGTAATCCAATAGCTACTGTTGAAACTTGAATTGCCTCAAAAAACGCAATCCAATGTATCCCAAGGATACTTCCACTGACCATCAACCAGATCCATTCACGATAATCCTGAAAAAATAATTTTTTGCGCATAACGAGCAAGGCAATCAGCAGTGTCCCAAATGCAAAAATGCTCCTCCCCTGCACAATCAACAGTGGTGCAATAGTTAAGAATTTACCAAATAGACCGGTCAAACTGACAAATGGCAGGGCGACCAAGATACTTATAATTCCGATACGGTGCGAAGCTGAGGCACTCATTAGTTTGACATCGATCAGATAATTAAGCTGCTTTTATGGTACGTAAATGGACCCGTAAAATAGTAATTGCCGCAGGTGTCATTCCGGTAATACGGCTGGCTTGGCCAAGTGTGTCAGGTTTTGATTTGGCTAATATTTCTATTACTTCCCGCGAGAGACCTGGAATTTTCGATAATTGAAGTTCTTCCGGAAGAGAGATCCTGTCAAGTTGGTTAATGTGTTTTAATTCCTGATCCTGTCTTGACAAATAACCTGCATACTTGATTTCTATTTCTACCTGTTCCTGAACCACATCAGCATATTCGTTCCATTCTATTTCACTGCCGATGGAAACGCTGTCTCGGATGCGTTCAATATTTAGTTTTGGGCGTTTCAACAAATCTGCCAGCTTGTACGCCGTTTTGAGAGGTGATTCTCCAAGCTGCTTCAATTCTTCCTGAACTGCAACTGTAGGTGTAACTGGTTCTGTTTTTACCAGTCCTGACAGCTTATTTATTTGACGTTGTTTTTGCTGAAACTGCTGATAGCATTTTTCAGACAAAACCCCCAGTTCCCATCCTTTTTGACTTAATCGTGCGTCAGCATTGTCTTCACGCAAATGCAATCTATACTCTGCCCGTGAGGTAAACATCCTGTATGGTTCTATTACTCCCCGTGTGATCAAATCATCTATCATCACACCAATGTATGCTTCATTTCTCTGCAAAAGAAATGGTTGTTGTTTCCGCACTTTCAAAACCGCGTTTATACCTGCCATCAAACCCTGCGCAGCAGCCTCTTCATATCCTGTCGTACCGTTTATTTGTCCCGCAAGATACAAATTTTTTACCGCTTTTAATTCGAGTGTCCCTTTAAGTTGAGTCGGGTCTAGCATATCGTACTCGATTGCATAACCTGGTTCAATAATTTCAACTTTTTCGAGTCCCGTTATGCTACGCATGAATTCAACTTGAACATCAGCCGGCAAGCTGGTTGAAAGTCCATTGGGATAAATCATAATACTATCTTCAGCAAACCCCATCGGCTCCATGAAAACCTGATGTCTATTTTTATCTGCAAACTTAACAATTTTATCTTCAATTGAAGGACAGTAACGAGGACCAATTCCTGTTATTTCTCCTCCATATAGTGCTGATTTACCAAGATTATTTTTGATTATCTGATGCGTATTCTCGTTTGTGTAGGCAATATGACAAGGGACCTGGGGCAGTAAAATCTCTGAATCCCAGAATGAAAACTTCTTAGGCTTTACATCTCCCGGTTGAGACCCAAGTTGACTCCAGTCAATACTCCGTTTATCGAGTCGAGCGGGGGTACCGGTTTTCATTCTTCCCAGTTTGAGCGACTGATTCGCCAGTGATAGTGATAATTTTTTTGCAGAAGGCTCCTCTACTCTTCCGGCATCCACTCGTTCTTTTCCTCGGTGAATCTGACCATTTAAAAAAGTTCCTGTGGTTATAATAACCGTTTCTGCAAAATGTTCATCATTTTCCGTACGCAGGCCTACCACCTGACTGCCCTGAAATAATAATTCCTCTACCAGACCTTCAACAATTTCTAGTCCTGACTGACTCTCTAGAATCTGTCTCATAACTGTTTTATAAGCCATAAAATCTGACTGACAGCGGGACCCACGAGTAGCTGCACCGCGGGATGCATTGAGTACACGGAACTGGATACCTGTCGCATCAGCTACCTTTCCCATTTCTCCTCCCAATGCATCAATTTCCTTTACTAGATGTCCCTTACCGATTCCGCCAATTGCTGGATTACATGACATTTGCGCAATTGTATCTCGTGACAGAGTAACTAGCAGAGTTTCTGCACCCATTCTTGCTGCTGCTAACGCTGCTTCACAACCGGCATGTCCTCCGCCAATCACAAGGACATCATTTTTTTTTGAGTTAGTTTTCATTTATTTTAATATTTTTCCTCTGACATCCCAAAGATTTAACTTGCTGACTCACGACCTAATTATTTTATCTGAGTTAATTAATGTGACTGAATGATGCACTACAATCGAGATTATACTCCTATCTATAGGATCTTAATGCAACTCAAAAATTTTTGTTGCCAGAACTACAATTTTTCACAGTACAGTAAAATCTGTAAGTTAAATTTTGAGTAAATCATTACACTGACTTTTCATAGACAAACATATTTGCAAACATCCTTTATAGATTAAAATCACAATTTCGTAGAAGCATATGGATGAAACGGCGACTTTATATCAGGATATATTCGGACAAATTGGAAGGATTATTGTTCCAGAGCAGTCTTGATTCTGGCAAAAATTTCATCTGGAGTTCCTATACCATCAATAGAAACAAGAACATTTTTTTCTTCATAATACTTTACTAAAGGCTCTGTTTGCTCTCGGTAGATATCTAGTCTGGACTGTACCACTTCTTCATTATCATCAGCACGCTGAACCAGGAAGTCTCCAGTCAGATCATCTTTTCCGGATATTTCAGGAGGATTAAATTCAACATGATAGCTTCTTCCACTCTTCAAATGGAAACGACGGCCTGCAATTCTTCGCACCACAACTTCATCGTCCACCAGCAAACGGAGCACCATGTTAATATGTTCATTTTTTACAGCTAACATAGCATCAAGTTTTTTGGCCTGAGCCTTGTTTCGTGGAAATCCGTCAAGCATAAAACCTGTTGTACTTTCATTTTGAAATATACGCTCCTCAACAATACCAATCACGATTTCATCAGAGACCAGATTGCCGCCGTCCATCAAAGCTTTTAATTCCAGTCCAATTTTTGAGTCGGAACAGTATTCTGCTCGGAGCATATCCCCGGTGGAGAGCTGAACATAACCGTACTCACTTGTTATATTTTTAGCCTGAGTACCTTTCCCCGAACCTGGTGGCCCCAACAAAATAATATTCATTAAGTTTTTTTAATAATTTTCAAAATTTCAAAAAAACAAAAATCTAGCGCTAAAAAGTTCACGTGAGATTTTAAATCAGTATAAATCATACATTAAAACAGAACAGTTTTTTCCCTCATATAATTTTAAAGAATTGTGACAAAAATACAAATACAATTCCATAAAGATGATTAAAGTGTTTCAAAAACACAATTCATTGTAACCTCTGGAATTGCAGACTCATTTGAAAGGAGGAGTAAAGTACTGACGATTTGTGCCACATCTTCCGGTCGTGACATATTTTTCTGTGAAAACGAGGGCGCATTTCCGGCAGTCATGTCACTTTGCACGAACCCAGTACAAATACTTGTAACCCTGATGCCGTCATCCCAACCTTTAAGTCGTGCCGTTTGTGATGCTGCCATTGCAGCGTATTTGCTCATTGAATATCCAACCCAGTCTCCCTTTACCCTTTTCCCTGACATGGAGATGATATCAATAACACGTCCGGAACCTGATTGCTTCAGATATGGGAATGCGAGACGTGTTAAGCGCAGTGGTGCCTTGGCATTAACTTCCCACATATCATCCAGCAAATCTTCCGCATCGTCTTCCAAACCGTTGGTATGGAGGATTCCAGCATTATTGACCAGAACATCTATACCACCAAATTTTTCAGCAGTTAAATTAACCCATCTCTTTGCTGATTCTCTATCACGGGCATCATAAATATGACAGAGCATTTGTGTTTCAACTTGAGGTTTGAGTGTTTTTGGAAGTTTCCCAAGATTACGTACCCCCAAACTCAACAAATAACCATCCGCCAAAAGTCTTTCCGCTATAGCTCTCCCGATACCTCTGTTTGCACCAGAAATCATGATTACTTTTTTTGCTGAACTTTCCATATTTTCTGCTTTATGACGATAATGTTTAAACACAAGTTAAAACGAATTTGGACGACCTAAGAATTCCGAATATTTATTTGCAGACAATGCAGATTGTTTACCAGAAGTAAGAATTATTTTCCTTAGATAACCTAATTTAAGAATAAAATACCGCTAGTGCTGCTTCAATTTCCTCTAAAACTTCCGGGTTTTTTTCAGTTAGTTTTGCGCTTTCCAGCTTTGTCTGTGCCTGCAAGTCAGATATCTGACCTAGAGCCCATGCAGAATGAATGCGTACCAATGTTTCTTCATCATCAAGCCCCAAACAGAGTGCAGGAATTGCCTCCACATTCGCCCAGTTCCCTAAAGCAACTGCTACGTTACGTAAAAATCCGCGTCGCTTTGCACGTTTGATCGGGCTATTCCGAAAACGTTTACTGAATGAGGTTTCATCCATTTTCATTAAATCCAACAGCTTCGGTGCCACGTTTTCTGGACGTGGCTGAAGTCCTTTTTCATTAGACTTCGGAGCATCCATATTCCACGGACATACTTGCTGGCAGATGTCACAGCCAAAAATAAGATTTCCCATTTTTGGACGCATTTCCACTGGAATCGAACCTTTCAACTCAATCGTCAAATAGGATATACATCGGCGAGCATCCAAAGTACGTTCAGCGATAATAGCTTCGGTTGGGCATGCTTCAATACAAATTGTGCAGCTTCCACAATCAACACGAGTGAAAGGCAAATCTGTTTCTAACTTCACATCTACCAGCAGTTCCGCCAGAAAAAACCATGAACCTTTTTCCCAGTTAATCAGGTTTGAATGCTTGCCAATCCATCCGAGACCCGCACGCTGCGCGACTTCTCGCTCCAAAATAGGTCCTGAGTCTACGAAACTGCGAGAGAGCTTTCCGGCATTTAATTCCCTACAAAGAAAGTCTTCCAAGACATTCAATTTACTTCGAATCAATTCGTGATAATCATCACCCCACGCATAACGACTGATGCATCCAATTTCAGCGTTTAGTACTTGTTCAGAAGGGTCGGCAGTCTTATAGTTGAAACCAAGCGCGATCAAAGACATTGTTTCAGGAAGAAGTCGGCGAGGGTCTTCTTTTAGGTCAGCGTGTCGTTCTAGATAGGACATTGAACCAGCATACCCCTTTTTGAGCCATGAATTGTAAATGTCAATGGTTTTGCTGCGAGAAACAGGAATTGCGCCAACCAAATCAAAACCAAGTTCACTTGCTTTTTCACGAAGAAGACGAGTCAGGGAAGAGGGGCTCATTTAATTATACAGTCTTTTTTATCAGTCGACTAAATTTTCAGGATCAATCACCAAATTTCGCTCTAACTCAGCCATCCCGAGACTCACATCGAGATCGACGCCTTGTTGACGGCAACTCATGCCTAGGGCATAGAGGACTTTGAACAGATTGTGGGAACGGCACTGTTCTCCCATTTGACCGATACGAAGAATATCCAAACCAAATGCTCCGGAAACCTCGACATTAAAACGCGTGGACATGATTTTCCTGATTTTTACGCTTTCGGCATCTTCAGGAGTTCTGATCGCGACAACAGAATTGAGACGGTCTATTATTGGTACAAAGAGTTTCAATCCCATTGTCTCTATTCCTGCCTGCAAAGCAATTGAACTTACACGATGACGTTCAAAACGGACTGACAGAGTTTCTTCACAAATTTGCCGCAATGCTTCGTGCAAAGCAAGAATTCCTGGAACAGGAGCAGTGTAATGGTACTGTTGTGAACCCCAGAAGGTTTGCGCCCGTAAAGCATCTAGACACCAGTGTGGTTGACGTACTTTCCTGGATTCAATTGCCTTCCATGCATCTTGCGAAAATGCGATCAGGGAAACTCCAGGAATAGAAGACAAACCTTTTTGTCCACCGGAGACAACAACATCAATTCCCCACTCATCCATCTGCAGAGGCATCGTTGTCAATGTACAGACCGCATCAACTATCACTAATGTACCATGCTCTTTAGCAATCCGGGCGACTTCCGGAAGACATTTCATTTCTACACCACACGAAGTTTCTCCCTGTGCAAGGGTAATCACGTCATAGTGTTTTTTCAAAAATGCCTCTTGAACTTCTTCTATTCTGACTGGTTGACTAACAGCTGATTCAAGAACTGTCACTTCCGCTCCAACGCCTTCAGCCATTTCTGCCATGCGACGGCTAAAGGTTCCCATCGACAAAGCTAATACGCTTCTTCCTGGCCAAAGCAAATTTGTGACGGCCATTTCCATAGCAGCTGATGCCGGTCCGGAAACCCCGATAATTTTTTCTGAAATTGTCTGAAAGGCATATCGTCCCATGGTTTTAACATTCTTGATAACTTCATCCATGGTATCTCCTAGATGATTGATCACAACTCCATTTGCACGAGAAACTGCATGTGAAATTGGCACAGGTCCCGCTCCCATCAGTAAAAGCGGCTCGGTCGGTAGGATGTTATCCAGATGTTGTGTTTCAGGTGGAGAATAAGGCATGTGACTAGGGTATGCAAAAATTATAGCCTTATTTTCCTGCTTGGAAATTAATTGTAATAAAGAACTTCAAAAACTCCACTTACAATGAAGTAAATCAAAGTTCATCAAACATCACGTTTTTCTAAATTACCATTGAGGAAAAATAATCTATGGGAATGCTTTGCTCACCTAAAAAACCCATTATCTAATTCGTCCTTTCTATAGGGTGAGAGAAGTAAAATGTATTTGCCATATTTGGATGTAGGCCGGTGAATTATTTGGGGAGTTCGCTAATGTTGATCTTAACGAAGACCATCGTTTAGATGGAAAATTTGTTATTAAAAATCATTCGGCGAGGTTCCCGATAGGGATTTGTGATAATTTGTTGCAGACTGCTGAGTCACTTAAGAACATGAAATAAATTAATAACTTTCATGATAGCTGTTCAAAGTATTGAGTTGCTGATACGGACCTAAATATATTTTACTGTTTGAGCCGATTAACAATTTTCCATACAGTTGGAAGCAGGAGCACGGCCATAGCGATTTTCAGCAAGTCGCCACCAATAAAAGGATAAAGCCCATATTCCAACACAGGTTTATCCCAACCGATCAAAGTACCCAACCAAAAAAGTCCAGGGGTATATATCAGAATGTTCCCCACTATTAGGGACAGAAACAATCTAAAATAACTACGGTCAAATCCGCGTTCCGCAAACCATCCGCAGGCGGTTGCCGCCAGCAAAAAGCCAACAAGATAGCCTGCAGTCGGTCCCATGAAAACAATCATTCCACCTTTTCCTCCAGAAAATACTGGTAAACCAATTGCTCCCTCAAGTAAATAAAGCGAAACGGTTATTCCTCCTAAACGCCAGCCGTATGTCAAACCGATCAAAAAAACTGCAAAAGTCTGCAAAGTCATTGGAACCGGAAAAAGCGGTAACGATATTTGAGTACAGATTGTGATTAATACAGAACCAGCCAATGCCAGCAGAGCATAGCGGAACGCTCTTTGAATTTTGCTGTCTACTTCAACCAAAAAAAGATATGCAGACATGCTAGGATAATTAATTTCTTGAGAATGTGATTTCATTTTTCTCCTTTTCTTAAGCTGGATTAGACAATTTTTGCATCGACTTGTAAGCTACTGCGTTTCACAGTTTAAAGTGTAACCACAAATTTGGGAAAAGTGAATCCTTTTTTTGTTTTGAGATTCAAAATAATTGAGAATTTAACCAGTTAAAACATTTGGCGTTAGTTATTTTTCTGCCCATGGATCAGGGTTATTTTCGCCAAGAATAATTTCGACAACTGTCGGACGTTCTGAGTTTAGTGCTGCTTTGAAGTTTTTGGCAAACCCCTCATTCTTGCTGACCCTGAAACCATCAGCACCCATTGCCTTCGCAACTGCAGAGAAGTCTATTTTACCAAGTCTTGTCCCCACATCGCGGCCTGGAAATTCTCGATTTTGATGCCTCCGAATTGTCCCGAAATTATTATTATTAAAAACAAGTACTACCAAACCAGTCAGCTTTAATCTAACCGCGGTTTCAAGCTCACTCATTGTCATGGCAAAACCACCATCTCCAACAAAGGCAACTGCGGGAGCTTGGGGTCTCGCCAACCTAGCAGCTATGGCAGCTGGTAAAGCATAACCCATCGCACCAGTTGTTGGACCAAAAAAAGTGTGTGGTTGGTTCCACTTATAATAGCGTACCAACCAACTGCCAAAGTCTCCTGCGTCACAAGTAATACTGGTCTCATCAGTTATAATTTTCAGGATGTCATGATATATCCCTTCAAGATCAATTGCCCCGTCTATAGGTGCAACCTTGTTGCTGCGCGGTGTAGTCTGCCTCAAATAATTTTCACCCCATTCAGCTACTTGCTTTTGTCTAGCTTTTGAGGGTTTCGCACGCTTTGAACTCTTCAAAACCTCTTCAAGTTTGTTCATTGCCTCACCAACATCAGAAACAAGGGATAAATCGGCTCCAATCCAACTTCCACCTGTTTCTTCTGGAGATTGATCAATATGGAGAAGCTTTTGTTTACTTGACGGTAATGAATAACTTAAGGTAGTAAACTCATCAAGCCTGGTGCCAATTGCGATTATAAGATCTGCATTCTTCAGCGGTTCAGAAAGATCATTTGAAATAGAGGTCAAATTAAGTCCTCCCATATAAAGCTGATGTTTATTAGGAAATGCATCAAATCTTCTCCATGCTGTAAATACAGGCACCCAAAGACATTCTGCAAAACGGATAAGCATATCCGTCGCGTCAACGCGTAATATCCCTTCTCCAGCAATAACACAAGGGCGTTCTGCATCTTCAATCATGGAAACAGCTTTTGCGACTCCCTCAGTTGATGGAGATGGTATCCCTACAGTTGAGCTGCGCCAAACAGAATGCTTAACAGTTGACCCCCTATCGATATCCTCCGGAAGACTAATCACAACAGGTCCAGGACGTCCTGAATTAGCAATGTGAAAAGCTTTGTCTACTATTTCAGCTACTCGATCAGCACGGCTAAGTTCAACTGCCCACTTAGTAACAGGACGTGTAAACTCGACTACATTCAATTCCTGAAAAGATTCACGGTGTAGTATATTTGTTGGTACTTGTCCTACGAATGCAACAAGTGGTGTAGAGTCCTGTTTTGCCGTATGAAGAGCAATTGACAAATGTGTCAGGCCCGGTCCACGAGTGACCATACAAACACCTGTCTTTGAAGACGCTTTAGCATATGCTTCTGCCATGATACCCGCACCTTCCTCATGTCTTGCAGAAACCAAGAGAGGTTGAGGAGATCCATAAAATGAGTCCATTGTTGCTAAGAAACTCTCACCGGGGACACAAAAAACGTAATCGATTTTCCGGATCTTAATGGCCTCAAAAATAGTTTCGGCAACAGTCATTATTCAAAAATCTATTAGCTGAATCTTAAAAAAATGTAGAAGTCTTAACTTTAACTTCCACAATAATGTGGTTCTAAATAAAATTTCAATTAGCGGCTTCAAAGAGGTATACCTGAACTGGTTCAAATTTCTAGTTTGAGTACCCGGTGTGTTCCACAAGGTTTATTCATTTTATAATTACTTAAAAAGGAAGTTTTGAGAAGTACCCTATAATCAAAAAGGGTAACCAACAAAGAAAGTGGTCTCTCCTCCTTCCTTACCTATACCGCGGTCAATACGGACAATGATGGTATTAAAGATAAATCTTGTACCAGCACCATATGATGATCGCATATTTTTCCACAAACTATATTTATCCGGGGAGACTGTTCCCCGTTCGTAGAAAAAAGCTAACTGAAGTCCAGCAAAAGTTCCTTTTTCCAAAAAAAAATTAAAAGCCTCCTGAGCTTCATGCACGTACCAGCGAAATTCTGCACCCTGGAAATTTGTATAACTATCATAAAAACGGTTAGTTCTATATCCACGTAAACGGTTGGTCCCGCCAAGCGAGGTTGCTTTACCATTTTCCGCTTCGGCTTTCTGTCTCGCATAAAGTTCATCGAGTAGATCCTGACAACCCGGTTTTAGTGAATTGTCACAGACAAATTGACTTCGATCAACTTTACCTTTTTTGATTACCGTTGAAGAACCAAAAAACTGGTTCAGCACTAAAACACCTTTACCTTCGTCTAAAATCGGAAGGTATCCTGATATATTATAGTCTTCTTGAAAATACTCTGAATTGCCTGCTCTTGAAGAAGGCTGTCCCCACTTTTCATACTGAAAACGATAACCGATCCTTGGGTCACGGCGGTTATCAGTGTCGTCGATGTAAAGTCCATACCGGTAACCTCTGGGGCTTTCTATAATTCCAGAATTCTGCGCATTGTAAAAAGTTCCATTCGGATCGACTAAACCATAAGGTTTTACTGAAGCATCACTATAACCGTAATATAACTCCAGTTGATTTTCTAAAACATTAAAAGAAAGTTCGCCTCCAGATGCATCCACATTAGTTGCCAATAAATAATACATGCTCTCCGGATCAGAAACTATCCCCCTTTCACCCTCAGGCCAGCCTGCGTTGCGTATTTTTGTTGAAAACCAACTGAAGGTAAGATGGCTCGTAAAAAGAGGAATATCGAAAACAGAAAGGATGTCAATCTGAAAGTCATCATCAAAATATTCTGCATCCCCTTTAAGACTGACTAGGGTTATGTCAGATTCACTGCCTCCAATTCCAGAGACTGTACCACCCAATCCATAAAAATCCTGAACTCCAGGGATGCTACCTACCACAGGATAGACAAACCATGAAATCTCGGACTCAAAAGTTTTACGTCTTTCAAATAAAATAGCGTAAGTTGTAGAAGACCACAAAAATAAAAACAGCAGGGCTAAAATTACGTGGCGAAACATGAAATTTTTCCCCCTTTTCTAAATTTTTCAATCTGAAGTCATTATAAAATGCGGCATACCCATGCAGTTGTGATAATGAGGACGGTAACGCTCTGTATCGTAAAATCGCTCCACATTAATTTTTTTCTCATATTCGGTAACCACTTCAAAAGGAACGTGATCATATCGTCCGTTTTTCAAACAAACCATTCTTCCACTTTTTCCTTCCATGATCAGATCAATCGCCAAATTACCGTATGCCATGGGGACAATTGAATCAATCGCATCCGGTTGACCGGAACGTGTCATGTAACTCATCCTTTGATTTATTGTGTGAATAGTTTCACGTTTGTTATATTTAGGGGCTCTTTCAACAATTTCCGCACTAACCATATCACCAATACCACCAAGTTTTTTATGACCATATGCATCCTTTTGCTGGTTTGAAAAAATCATATCCGCACCTTTAAACATAGCTCCTTCCGAAACTAACACCACCGAATAATTACTTTCATTGTCGCGACGATCTTTAACAAGTAATTCGGTTAATCTCTCTATATCAAATTCATATTCAGGAATCACGCAACGGTCGGATGCACCGGCCATTGCTGGCATCAAAGCAGTATAACCGGCGTAACGCCCCATCACTTCAATCACTAGAATTCGTTCATGAGAACCTGCGCAGGTACGGAGTTGGTGAGAGAATTCAATTGTACGCGTAACACAGGTGCTAAAACCGATACAATAATCTGTACCCGGGACATCGTTGTCCATAGTTTTCGGAATACCGACGCAGCGAACACCTGATTTATGAAGAACTAGACCATAACTGAGAGTATCGTCGCCTCCGATAGGCACAAGATATTCAATGCCCAGGTGTTCCAAATTTTTAATTACTTCATCAGTTAAATCATTTTCTTCAGCATTATATTTATCACGCAAATTTTCAGGAACATTATCCTTAGGGACTTTGCTAGGTTTTGTGCGAGAAGTATGGAGAAATGTTCCTCCCGTACGTGCAATTTTCTGAACATTTTTTTCAGTAAGTATCTGGCAGTGTTCTTGATCATCAAAGGGTTTCGTACGGTCAATTTTCATGATACCCTCCCAGCCGTTACGCAGACCGACAACGTTGTAACCGTTACGATTTGCACGGATAGTTGCAGCTCGAATTGCTGGGTTAAGCCCCGGGACATCTCCTCCGCCGGTTAGAATCCCAATAGTTCCTTTAATCTTTTTTGGCATATTTCCCTTTTTTAACATTACTGTATTAACAAAATTGCTTAACGAAATATCGACAACCCCATAATTTAAACACGAAAGGGTTGACGATGAGGACCTTTTCTATCTTTGCAAATTTGAAGCTTTATGATATTTTTTAAAAACGATCTATTTTTTAGAACAAAGGAATTTATATTGATTTTCTCACTATTTTTGTTTTAGAACAAGTAAATATGAAAAAAGGATACCCCCAAGAAATAACTTTGTTCAGCCTACTTCCCATCTTCTCTAAAAATAAGATGTGTTTCTCTAAAGATGTGAATTTTATAGATGAATTTTCAAACTTTTCTTAAAAATTATATTGAAATAGTTGAGAAATTCGGTAGAATTAAAAGTGATATTTTTGATTCCCGATTTGTTTTTGGAAATTACTTAATGTCAGGAGGCCAGAATCTGAACATCGGCAATTTTCTGCCACTTGACTTAGATTTTTTACGTAATTTCCAAATTCACTCAAAGAAAAAATGCAATCTCGTAAGGCAAAAATAATCTGGACCAAAACTGATGAAGCTCCCATGCTGTCCAGTTATTCAATTCTTCCAATCATACAAGCATATACTCAGGACACTGGAATTTCTATAGAATGCAGAGATATTTCTCTGGCTGGACGTATCCTCTCTTGTTTTCCGGAAAAACTCGACAAATCTCAGCAGATTAAGGATGAACTTATGGCCCTTGGAGAAATGACTCAAGATCCCGAGGTGAATATAATTAAACTTCCCAATATCAGTGCCTCTGTCCCTCAACTGAAAGCCGCCATTAAGGAACTCAACTCTCATGGATTTGATGTTCCGAAATATCCTGATAGTCCCCAAAATGAGGAGGAAAAAGAAATTAAGAACCGTTATTCTAAAGTTTTAGGAAGCGCTGTCAATCCTGTGCTCCGTGAAGGGAATTCTGACCGCCGTGCTGCTACAGTAGTAAAAAATTATGCTAAGAGGCATCCGCACTCAATGGGCACATGGAGCCCTGATTCCAAATCCCATGTTTCGACAATGAGCAGAGGAGATTTTTTTGCTAATGAAAAATCAACAACAATTGATAAGGCAACAACAGCAAGAATTGAATTCATCGCCGAAGATGGTGAACTAACTATTTTAAAGGACCAACTTCCACTCGAAACTGCAGAGGTGGTTGATACCACATTTATGAGTAGAAAAGCTCTAGATGATTTTATCGATCAGCAAATTGTTGAATCAAAAGCACAGGGAGTTCTTTTTTCCCTGCACCTGAAAGCAACGATGATGAAAGTCTCGGACCCAAAAATATTTGGGCACTGTGTTCAGGTTTTCTATGCACCCGTTTTGGAAAAACATGAAAAAACAATCAAAGCTTTAGGAATAAATTTAAACAACGGCATAGGCGATCTTTTTTCAAAACTAAAGACTGACACACATATTTCTCCTGATAAAAGAGCTGAAATTGAAGCAGATATTAAAACACTTTATGCTAATCGACCGGATTTGGCAATGGTCGATTCTGACCATGGGATTACGAATCTTCACGTTCCAAACTCTATAATAATCGATGCATCAATGCCTGCTGCAATCAGAAATTCAGGAAGAATGTGGGGCGCAGACGGTGAACTACACGACACAAATTTCATAATTCCAGACTCCAGTTACGCACCACTTTACTCTGCTACTATCAAAAATTGTATTGCCCACGGGGCTTTGGACCCAGCAACTATGGGTACTGTACAGAATGTAGGATTGATGGCCAAAAAAGCTGAAGAATATGGTTCCCATCCTACAACCTTTGAGGCTTCCAAAAATGGAAAAATTCGTTTAGTAGATGAGGACGATCAGACAATTCACGAACACAATGTAGAGGAAGGCGATATCTGGCGCTTATCTAGAGTTAAAGACGCTCCGATCAGGGACTGGGTTAAACTAGCTGTCACTCGAGCTAGAGCTACTGGATGGCCGGCTATTTTCTGGCTTGATCAAAAACGGGCGCACGGCCGTGAGTTGATTAAAAAGGTCAAAGCCTATCTAAAAGAACATGATACTGATGGCCTGGAACTTCCCATTCTATCTGTATATGATGCAGCAAAACTTTCAATTGAACGTGCACGTGCTGGAGCAAACACAATTTCTGTAACAGGCAATGTTCTTCGTGATTTCAATACCGATCTTTATCCAATTATTGAACTGGGCACAAGTGCGAAAATGCTGTCCATTGTACCACTGATGAAAGGTGGTGGTTTGTTTGAAACCGGAGCTGGCGGTTCTGCTCCAAAACATGTTCAACAGTTTATAGAAGAAGCACATTTACGTTGGGATTCCTTGGGAGAATTCCTTGCACTGGCAGAGTCACTAAATCACTTTGCCCAAAAAACAGACAATCCTAAAGCCTCTATTTTAGCAAAAACACTTAATCACGCCAACGAAGAATTTTTAAACCAAAATAAATCGCCGTCGCGTACTGTGCATGAACTAGATAATCGCGGTAGCCACTTTTACCTTGCCCTTTATTGGGCACAGGCTCTTGCGGCTCAAACTGAAGACACTTCCATTCAACAGCGTTTCTCAGGCTTGGCAGAGACACTTAGTGAAAATGAATCCAAAATTATTTTTGAATTGAATGCTGCCCAGGGTAAAAGGCTTGATTTGGGGGGATACTATCATCCTGATGAAAAAAAAGTAGCTGCAGCCATGAGACCCAGCATAACCCTAAATACCTTAATTTCAGCATTTTGTGATTCAACAATTAGTTAGGGAGCATCCTACTGAGGCCACATTATTATGATTAACTATGAAAAATCAATAAGAACAATTGAAGTCTAAGAAACCATTTCACGAACTCATTAACAATAATTTGATAAAATAGGAGATCATATGAAAACCATAAAAGTTGCTGTTACTGGTGCCGCCGGACAAATAGGATATGCAATGCTATTCAGGCTGGCATCCGGGAGTGTCTTTGGACCTGACACAGCAGTTGAACTACAATTGCTTGAACTGGAACATGCCTTGCCGGCCCTGGAAGGAGTCAAAATGGAACTTGATGATTGCGCTTTTCCTTTACTTAATAAAATCGTCACAACCTCAGATCCAAATGTTGCTTTTAGAGATATTGACTGGGGACTTCTGGTAGGTTCTGTACCAAGAAAAGAAGGAATGGAACGTAACGATCTGCTCCGTGTAAACGGTGGGATTTTTGTAGGACAAGGCAAAGCCATCAACGATAATGCAAGTGACAACGCTCGAATTGTAGTAGTCGGGAACCCCTGTAATACCAACTGTCTGATTGCCATGCATAATGCCCCTCGTATTTCCCGTGAACGTTGGTTCGCAATGACCGCTCTCGATGAAAATCGAGCAAAAAGTCAGTTAGCTACAAAAGCCGGAACGGCTGTTCGAAACGTTAGCAATATGACAATATGGGGAAATCACAGCGCTACACAATATCCGGACTTTTACAATGCTAAAATTAACGGCAAAGCGGCACCGGAAGTAATTAATAACGAAGAATGGCTACAGGGTGAGTTCATCAAAACTGTTCAACAACGTGGATCCGCAATTATTAAGGCCCGCGGTGCTTCTTCAGCAGCATCCGCCGCAAATGCCGCGCTGGATACAGTCACACGAATCAATACTCCAACTCCAGAAGGTGACTGGTTCAGCACAGCAATTCCAAGTGACGGCAGTTACGGAATTCCGGAAGGTCTGATTTTCAGTTTCCCGCTGCGCAGCAAAGGTAAAGGTGATTACGAAATTGTTCAGGGGCTGGAACTGAATGAATTTTCAAAGGAAAAAATCCAGGCTACAAGTTCAGAACTGGAAATGGAACGTGACGCTGTTAAGGAAATGTTGAGTTAAATTAAGGAAACAATGAAAATACATGAATATCAGGCCAAGCAAATTTTAGCAAAATATGGAGTGCCGGTTCCCCGTGGAAGTGTGGCTTTCTCAGTTGATGAGGCAACTCAGGTAGCTGATGATTTAGCTTCAGAAATTTGTGTTGTTAAAGCTCAAATTCATGCCGGAGGACGCGGAAAAGGCGGTGGAGTCAAAGTTTCAAAAGGCAAGGCTGCCATCAGGGAAAGTGCTGAGGCGATTCTTGGAATGCAGTTGGTAACTCACCAAACTGGACCGCAGGGTCAGAAGGTAAAACAACTGCTTGTAGAAGAAGGTATGGACATTAGGAAAGAACTATATTGCTCTGTGCTGGTAGACCGCGGGCGACAGTGTGTCGTGTTATTGGCTTCCACAGAGGGCGGAATGGACATTGAAGAAGTCGCAGAGAAAACTCCGGAAAAGATACTCAAGATTTTCGTCGATCCGGGAATCGGCCTGAGACCGTATCAAGCCAGTGAATTAGCTTTCAGTTTAAAGATTGACGAAATAAATCCAAAACTGATACGCCCCACGGTCGCGGTTTTTATGTCACTTTATGAAACATTTATACAGGAAGACTGCTCTCTGCTTGAAATCAATCCGCTGGTTTTGACTCGAGACGGACGTGTAATTGCACTGGACGCAAAGTTGTCATTTGATGATAACGCCATGTATCGTCACAAAGAAAATATTGATTTGAGAGACAAAGATGAAGATGATCCACTTGAGGTAGAAGCAAGTGAAGCAGATCTCAACTACATTAAATTGGACGGCAATATTGGCTGTATGGTGAACGGCGCAGGTCTGGCGATGGGAACAATGGACATTATTAAATCCTACGGTGGAGAACCAGCTAATTTCCTTGATGTTGGTGGCGCTGCAAATCAGGAAAATGTAGAAAAAGCATTCCGGCTAATCACAAAAGATCCAAATGTGAAGTGTATCTTAATCAATATTTTTGGAGGTATTGTTCGTTGTGACATGGTTGCAGCTGGAGTAATTGCTGCTTTCAAAAACGTCAATCTCAAAATGCCAGTTGTAATTCGTCTGGAAGGAACAAATTCGGAAGAAGCACATCAACTGATAAGCCAATCCGGGTTGACAGATAGTTTATTGATGGCAGACGGAATAGGTGATGCTGCTGAAAAAGCTGTTGCTTCCGCAAGTTAAGCAGCAATAATTTTGTCTAAATATTTTCCAGTAATTTTGTAACTAGTGTTTTAATCATTTTTGTAAACAAATGTGAGTGCAAAGGAAAACAATTGCACTGACCAAGGAATAAGAGTAAGATGTAATCTCTATTTTTCTCATTGAATTCATACACTATTTATGGGGGTGTCATGGAATTCGATTACGAGTGGAAATATTGGGAAGCAAGTCGTGGGTGATGATCGGGGTCACGTAAAAACGATCATCAAAATGTTAGCTGCAAACAACGCTGACTACGAACCTGCTCAAGTCGCACTAGCGGCTTAATTGAAGTAGGCGTCTTTCGTTAGGTTCGCCTGAAACGTAACGCAAGATGTCATCTAAGTCAGGCTGGCTGTTGTACTCCTCCAAAACAGCAGTAAGATTTAAGGAGGTGTTTCAGTTTGAGGAGGTTGGTCGCCGACATAACTGAAGAAAAAGAAAATTTCCAACTAAACTTGTAGACGCCCAAATGGAAACTTAGTAAGACGCGGGTTCGATTCCCGCCACCTCCACCATACCTCGTAAATATCCATCATCTCACTGATATAACTCCTTAAATTAATATATATACTTTTAGCCTGTGGGACAGGTATTGTGGGACAGGTCTTCATAGTTTAAAAATAAAAAAATATTCTCCTAATTATTAAATTATTCTGATATTGAATTAATATATATATAATTAATTAAGATTTTTTCTGAACCTCATATTAACCCTTTATAATTTTACCCCACTAATTCTTCACAGTCAGGCACCCCACAAACTAAAATTACTTTTTATTGAGGAATCTAGCGAATCGTGCTATTTTTCTAATTCCAAAAAATACCTAACAGCGGAATTATATTTTTGTAATTAGTTAAAATATGAAAAATATTTTTTTTATTCTTCTAACCACATTTTTATTTCTTACCACAATCTCTTGCTCTAAGAAAGATAGTAGTTCAAGTGATACAACAGAAAGTTCAAACAACTGTACTATAGATACTAGTATTAAAAGTGGTACGAACAATATGAGTGATATCAGTGTTACAAGTCTAAGTGGCACCACTTCACTGAGAGAGAATGCTTCATTTGTCTCCAAAGATTCGATCTCGCAGTACCAAGTGGATAATTATCTCTTGTTTGATCCATTTAATGATAACGGAACATATACCAGCAATAATTCAATAATCCCTTTAGGAAGAGATTTTGCTGATCTATCAAATAAGCCTATCATACTTGGGAATAAGTTTACCATTGAAGCACGAATTTACTCAGACCAGCGTGGGGGACAAGCAAATTATTATCAACGAATTCTTGGTGGCGGACCTTCCCTAGGGAAATTAGGCAACCCACCCCATTATGATGGCAAACAAAGTCCCCCTTATATATATACTGTTGGATACGGATCAGGTTTAATGTATGGGTTTGGGACAGGCACATTAAATTTATCTGAGAAAGTTGAAAATATAACTACTACTCAGGAATGGTATCATATTGCCACTGCCTTCGATGGGGATACTTTTAAATTATTTGTAAATGGTTTAGAGGTAAAAAGTAGCAGCAATTTCAAAGGGGAAATACCAGTCCAAAATCCTATAAAATTTCTTGGTGCGGATTTTTTAGGAAAGATGGATGAAGTAAGAATTTGGAACATTGCCAGGACACAGTCAGAAATACATTCAACAATGAGTCAGAAACTTACAGGCAATGAAACAGGTTTAATTGCTTATTACCCAATGGATTTGACCGCGGATTACAAACTGAAAGATCTTAGCCCTAATAATAATCACGCCATATTGAAAGGAGCGGAAGTTGTCCAAAAATTTTTCTCGGAAAGCTGTAACGAACCAGATGGAAGCCTTGTTTGTCCTTATCCAACTATCAGTAATGCTTTTGAAAATGCAAGTCCCGGAGACCATATTTATATCAGGCAAGGAAGATATTCAGAAACTCTCAAAAAGTGGGATGGAGATACTGCCTTTAAAACTAAAGATAATTCAACGGCCCTAATTATTTTTGAAGCTTATCCAAATGAAAAAGTGATTTTTGATGGAAGTGTACCCGTTAAGGCTAATTGGGAGAAATATAATCACAATGGCCATTGCATTTTTAAAGCAGTTTTAGACTTCAATGCAATATCTAAAGAGGCTAAGGCACCTGTTGATTCAAACTATCAAAACAATCTCTGCTCAGAGGAATTTGGATTACATTCAGCACATGAACTAGATAAAACCTGCGGAAATGTAAATAAAAGAGATATATGGCATTTGTGGATTGATGGAAGACACATGATGCCTGCATATCCAATTAATGTCAAAAATCCTTTTGACGGGACAACAGGGAATCCTGCTAATCCAGAATCTGATTCAATATTTTCTGAAGAATTTCCCGTAGATTATGGAAAACGTGAAGACAAAAATTCTCTAGGTTTACTTAAAGATCTTGATCACCCGGAAGAATGGGCATTCGATCCCAGCAACAGCACTTTATATTACTACCCGACTTCAAATCACATACCTAATTCAACAAACGTTCGAATTCGAGTTAAAGATAGATTTTTGTTGTCATGGAATCAAGACAAGCTGGTTTTTAGGAACATACATTTCTATGGGGGATCATTTGGTTTTCATAGCAGTGACAATATAACTTTCGAAGATTGCAAGTTTTCATTTTCTCACATGTATACAAGTTTTGCGTCTAACCACACTATCAGGAATTGTGTTTTTGAGCACGTATCTGGTCTTAGATACAGAGGTAAGCAATTAGGTATGGAGGGAAGCGAACGTCCAGGATTGTTATTAGATAATGTTTTATTTAGGAATATTAACAGGCACAAGCAGGGAGGTGGAACATTTTCTGAAGGTCCTAACAATGTTTGGAGATATGTAACTAAAGAAAATGATGTAGGTGGTGGTGGTTGGCCAGGATATAAATCTCTGGTTGAATATATAAGGTTCGAAAATCTTCATGCTAATTGCGACTGTAGTGGTATACAAAGAAATTCTTCGAACACATTTTTTTCCACCACAAGATATAGTTGGATAATAAATGCTCCTCATCTAAACGGAGTCAGATTTGATAGTTTGTGTGGCGGAAATAATGGGGATATCCATCATGTCGTTTCTTTAGGTAACCACCGTGGTTTTCGAATAAAAGGGGATTACCATGATTTAACTCATTTGACCGCATATAATAATGCCACTCTGGATATATCTGTCCCTTCATATAAATACTGCGGACTTGATAGATTGGGACCACAACAACTCGGGAATAGAAACTCGAACCTAAAAAACAGTATCGCCGAGAATACTTGTCAGAATTGTGAAAATGTTCCTGCAGACAATAATTCAACCGATCTTAATTCGATTGACAATGCATCTCATTATTTTTCGAAAGGGATATGGTGGGGTAGAATGCTTTCACCTCTAGGACTAGAACCTGGGAATAATTGGTCTACATCAGATGTTTTACCCAGAGTTTTCAATGCAGTCACCCCAAAAGAGCTGCAAAACCCTTGGTTAAGAAATCTTGCCTGGTCTAAAGAAAAAAGAATAGAAAAATATGGCGTTGATCCATTTAAGAATGAAATTCAAAATTATGATTTTCGTCCTAGGAAAGGATCCGACCTAATTGATGCCGGAGTGTCAATTGTGGGAATCAATGATGGACAAGATAGGGATTTAAATCATAAGCCTTTATACAGTGGACAAAATCGAAAATACGTAGGAAATAAACCTGATATAGGAGCCTATGAGTATGGTGACTCAGTATATTGGATCCCAGGATTTAGGCATCCTTATCCTAGTGTTCCGATTCCTAGCAATAAGGCAATAGACATTCCAATGGATTACAGTCTTGTTTGGAATTATCCCTATAAAAAAAATTATGACGACGTTTTTGCAACAGTCACTGTAAATGGGCCTGGTTTGGACCGTACTGAAGTATATCAGTACCCCAATAATGTCCATTTTCAAACCTTTGAACCTGGTGGGACTTATAACTGGTCTGTCAACGTGGACAACATTAGTGGAGGTAACTGGAGCTTTAGCGTAGCAGACAGGATCTATCCTTTAAATGATCGATCAGTTGATATCACTGACAATCAGACTTTAATTCATTATCAAATAAATACTTTAGAGGTTTCCAAAAACAATATTGCTTTCTTACGTTTTGATATTCCAACTTCTATCACAAACAGCCATATAATAAAATTAAATTTAGTTCCACAAAATGTTGTTTCATTAACCGGGGGCATTGCAGTTCACAAATATGATCGTATGGGTTGGGGTGAAAAAATGGATAATAATAATATAGGGACAGTAGATCATTCATTAGGAACGCAGGTAGCTACATTGAGCTCATTGGTGGCAGACACAGCAATATCTTTGGATTTAAGTAGTATTATAAATTCAACTGGGGAACAATCGTTAGCATTACGCGCTATTGATCCAACAGACAACGTTTCTTTTTACAGTAGAGAAAAACTTTACTGTTGCGATTACAAAAACTCTTACACTGTTGACTATGCACCTCAGAAAGATGTCTGGCCCAGCATTTCTTTCAAATAAGGGATTTACTCCTGAAACTGATTCCGCTAAATCAAATAATTTGGCTTCATAAATTGACGCTTACTGTCCCATTACACCTGTCCCATTAGCTATTTAGGGAATCTAATTATTTATAATAATATCATATAATTGTAAGCCATTTGGTGGTGCGGGTTCGATTCCCGCCACCTCCACCATTCCTCGTAAATACGCCTCATCCCACTGATATAACTCCTTAAATTAATATATATACTTTTAGCCTGTGGGACAGGTCTTGTGGGACAGCTCTTCA
>Ga0208277_1000160_pt1 | contig 38954 bp, 36 predicted proteins | sample ETNtaG_5_FD_185782 | JGI IMG/M metagenome (GOLD analysis project Ga0208277, IMG submission 185782) | Marine microbial and viral communities from oxygen minimum zone, Eastern Pacific Ocean - ETNP201406SV205 (SPAdes) (version 2) | ecosystem: Environmental > Aquatic > Marine > Oceanic ...
CAGTAGTATAAGATTAAATAATTTCCGTAACTGGAGATCAGACAATTATTCAAAGATCATTGAATACCTTGTTTCAAAATATAACTGTAATGTTTTTCTGACAGGAGATCATTCTGAATTTGATAAAAAAAATGGAAAGGAAATAGAATTAAATTGTGACTCAAAACTCAATAATCTTATTGGTAAAACTTCGCTTAATGAATTAGCGGCGTTAATAGACAATTCAGACCTTGTTATTTCACCAGATTCAGCGCCAGTTCATCTAGCAACTGCATTAAATATTGATGTAATTGGTCTATACGCCTCCTCAAACCCGAAAAGGACTGGTCCTTATCAAAATACCAAATATACTCTAAATGAGTATCCTGCAGCCTGTGTTAAATACTTAGGAAAAAATGAGAAAGACGTAAAATGGGGCAAAAGAATTAGAAATCCAAACGTAATGGATTTGATCAAACTAGAAGATGTTATTGAGAAAATAGATAATTATTTCGCTGATAACAGCATTTAATTACAATTGTTGAATTTTAGTTGCTTATAGATGAAATTATCAAAAAATTATTAATAAAATTATTTTTTTAGTGTATTTTAGACGCTTTTAGTCAATTATAGATACTTTTAGTGAGTTATAGGTATTTTTTATATATATTTTCTAGTTCGAGCAGAACTTCATCCGGCATCAATTGAACCAGACTTGAATGATAACCCCCGTCAGCATCGCCTACTCTTACTCGACTATATCCACTTCTTTTCCTTAATGTGATCGCCATTTCAGATAAAGGCGGAGTAAATTCGGGGCTTGTAGGTCCATAAACTGCAACTAAGGGTGTATTAACAGCTGCTGCAATGTGCATCAAACCAGAATCATTTGTGAGAACAATGTTCATATTTGACAATACATCAACAACATCAGTAAGGGCTGTTTTTCCAGTAAGATCAAATAAATTATCATTATCCATACAATCAGTTTCATTTATTATTGCATTTGCATCTCTCTGATCTTTCTTGGAGCCCATCAGAAAGACATTCCATTCCATCGAAAGGTAATGTTTTACTACAATAGAATAATACGAAGCAGGCCATTTTTTTGCTTGGCCATATTCTGCTCCTGGAAGAATACCAATTGATTTTCTCTCTGTATTGACATTTATTTCTTTGAAAATTCTTTTGCAATTTTTAATAGAAACATCGAGTTTAGGATAAATGATTGAGGGCTCTTTACTCATTTTTTTTAATCCAAGCGCGGCATATCTCTTCACGGTTTGATCTTGGGTATTACGATTAAATGCTCTAATATCATTGATAATTCCGTAACGCATTTCACCTCTGTATCCTGTTCTTATAGGTATTTTAGCTAACCATGGAATCAATGCAGACTTTAAACTTCTAGGGAGAATTATTGCTTGATCGTAAGCAGCAGTTTTAATTCCTCTTGCAATCTCGAAAATAGCCTTCAAGTTTAAATGATTATGTTTGCTCAATGAGTTAATTGAATTATTAACTTCAGGCATTCTCTCAGTTATAGGTAATGACCACTCTGGGGCAATAACATCAATAATCATTTCAGGTGATTGTAGTTTTAGAAGCTTAAAGAGTGACTGAGCCATGACCATATCGCCAACCCAAGAAGGACCAACAATTAGAATTTTTTTCTTTGCATTCAATTTATTCAACGAGAGAATTTAGATACTGCTTGATTCCATTATGAATATCTGTGAACTTTTTTTGGTATCCAATTTTTCTGAGATTACCAATATCTGCCTTGGTTTCTGCTTGATAAGTTCCTTTGAGATTCTCAGGAAAATCAATATAGTTGATTTCCCCCTTTCCATGCCAATTAATGATTTCACGAGCAATTTGATTAAATGAATTTGATATTCCAGTTCCCAAATTAAAAATCCCTGAAATATGAGAATTTTGATAAAACCATAAATTGACTTCTGCAATATCTTTCACGAATATAAAATCACGAAGTTGCTCACCATCCTCAAATCCATGGGAACCTTTGAATAAATTTGCAATCCCATGATCAAGTATTTGTTGGTTAAAATGGTAAACCACGCTAGCCATTTTTCCTTTGTGCTCCTCTCCTGGGCCATAAACATTGAAATATCTTAAACCAACTACCTGATTATTCTTTGATAGACTCAAATTCCTTACATATTGATCGAAGAGTAATTTTGAGTACCCATAAACATTCAATGGGCTTTCATTATTCTCATGCTCATTGAATTTATCTGATGAGCCATAAACTGCCGCAGAGGATGCGTATATAAATCTCACATTTTTTTGAAGACAGGCTTTTAATAATATCTTTGAAAAAGTGTAATTATTATTCATCATATAATTGCCATTCCATTCAGTGGTATCAGTGCAAGCCCCCTGATGAAATACGCATTTAATACTCTTAAGAAAGTTATCGTTCTTATTTATTGATTTAAGAAATTCTTCTCGATCAAGATAGTCGCATATCTTTATATCAGAAATATTTGAAAACTTTTTCCCATCACTTAGATCATCGACAATTATGATGTCTTCATTTGTTTGATGTTCGAGCACTCTAGCTAAATTGCTTCCAATAAACCCGGCACCACCGGTAACAATTACCATATATTTATTCACTATCCTTCAGATAGTATTCGGCACCGCAATATGGGCATTTTGCTTCACCGGTATCTTGAATAGGCAGATAAACTTTGGGGTGAGAGTTCCATAAGTACATTTCAGGCATAGGGCAAGCTAGAGGTAGGTCCTTTGTTGAGACTTGATACCGGCTTTGTGCATTTGCCTTATCGAGATTCTCTGAATCTTTTCCCTTTCTAATTTTCATTTGCAAAAACCATTAATTTCAAATTGAAAAGAATTATATCAATGAATACATTCACATAACAAAACAAACCTAAAGATAAATTTATTTTTACTGCTATCATTAATTAATGACTAAACAAAAAAATCTCCTTGTAGTTCATCACACCAAATCAGGCAGCACGATGAAAATGACTGCTGCTGTTATAAAAGGGGCAAAAAAAACCAATATAAATATTCGATCTATAAGCGCACTCAAAGCTTCATCTGCGGACGTATTTTGGTGTGATGGTTTAATCCTCGGTACTCCTGAAAACTTTGGCTACATGAGTGGAGCAATGAAGTATTTTTTAGATGAAATTTATTACGACTGCCTTGAAAAGAAAGAGGGGATACCATATGCGATATATGTAAAAGCTGGAAATGACGGAACAGGAGCAATAGTGAATATTGAGAAGATTCTATCAGGCTTATCATTTAAGAAAATTCAAAATCCAGTTTTAGTTGTTGGCGACTTAGATAAAATAGCATTATCAAGATGCGAAGAACTGGGTCACCTAATGGCGGTTGGGCTTATTGAAATGATTTTTTAGCTTAAATTCAATCCTCATAATTATATATCCACTGCATAATCGAATCTTGCAATTCCTCTCCAAATCCCTTGTGAATATCTCTTTCATTGTGAATTATTGCTAAACCATAACGCTTTCCTGATTTTGAATGAATGTAACCCGCGACCGAGCTTACATGATCAATGCTTCCTGTTTTTATATGCAACTTCCCAATCAATTCATCATTTTCATTACGATCAGACATAGTTCCATCTAGACCTGAAATAGAAAGTGATGATAAAAACTCTGGCATAAAATCACTAGCATATGCATATTTTAATAAATGGATAATTTGGTCAGTGGAAATAGTTGCTATTCTTGATAATCCAGATCCGTTTTCGATATAAAAACCATCAGTACTAAAATTTTTTTCTTCGAGCCATGAGTATATGAATTTTTGTCCCTTAATAATATCTCCTGGAACAGAGATTTTTTCAGCTGCTAACGTAAATAACAAATTTCGACTCATAGCATTATTACTGTTTTTATTTATTTTGCTAATTAAATAAGAAAGACTATCGGATTCATGAACAAAAAATGGTTCTGAAACCTCATCCCCGATTTCTTTTGCCCAACCTCCATCAAATTCTCCGCCAATACTCTTCCATATAGATTGAAACAAACCATATGAATATTCGTTGTGAGATAATACAGAACGAAAAAGGCTGTATTCTTGACAAGAATCTGGGAAAGTTCCTGAAAATACGAATTTCTCTCTTTTTTGTGAACTCGAGATTTTAATGCCCTTTTGATAACCGACGCATTTGCTGGCGACAGATTTTAAATTATTTGAAAATTTGAAATTAGGTAATACAGGATTCTGCTTAATCTTGCTGTATTCATCTTCAATGCTTGGTTCCACAAAAAAACGAACAGATCTAAAGTTAAACATTAGTGCATTAGGTCCGACGTTATATGATCTGAGCGGCTCATTATCGAATTCGCCTGGATCATAACTAGTGCTCAAAAAATAACTATCGTCTATCAGCAAATCTCCAGTAATTTTTCTGATTCCCTCGATTTTGAGTCTATTAAGCATTTTCCACACATTCTCAGTCGTAAGATAAGGATCTCCGTATCCTTTGATTAAGAGATCACCGTTCAATACATCATCATTTAGCTCACCATTGATATAGAATTCAGTCTTCCATTTATATGTTGGTCCCAAAGCATCAAGAGCTATTGCAGTTGTAAATAATTTCATTACAGAAGCAGGTGTTCTGGGTACCTCTGAATTCCAGGATAAAATGATATCCTCATTCTCTAAATCAACAACAAGAACACTTAAAGATGATGGATTTAAATTTCTATGCTTAAGGACAGACTGAACGTTCTTTGGTAACATCACAGATTCTTTTTCTGAGGCCATCAAAGCACAAAAAAGCACTACACTTAAGACCATAGAAAAAAGAAATATTTTTAAATAGCAATGTATTGATTCGTATTTCAAAAAAACCCCTAAGAAAAATTAAAGTCACACTATCATGACACAAGATATTACAGTTAAAAATAATAAGTATAAAAACTGGATTTCAATATTTGTTAACTCTCTAAAAGAAAACGATATAGATTTCACCACAACTCCGATTAAAATAGCTCTACCCATGCTAGCTATTCCAATGATGATTGAATTATCAATGGAAGCAATTTTTGCAGTTGTTGATATCACTTTTGTTTCTTTTTTAGGAACAGATGCTGTCGCAGCAGTTGGTATCACTGAAGCTTTGATAACAGTGTTGTATGCCGTTTCTATGGGCCTGGGTGTAACTGTTACAGCGATGGTGTCGCGAAGAGTTGGTGAGAATAAAAGAAAAGAAGCTGCCGAAATTACCGGACAAATTATATGGATAAGTGGGGTTATTTCTATTTTCGTAGCAACAATCGGTTATCTATATGCTGCAGATATGCTGGAATTGCTTGGAGCGAATAATTCAGTTATTGAAATTGGTGAAAGCTATACAACAATATTATTTTGCGGTTCGGCCAGCATAATGTATCTATTTCTTCTTAATGCTGCATTCAGAGGTGCAGGTGACGCATCCATAGCATTCAAGTCTCTCGCTATAGCTAATGGGATAAATATAATACTGGATCCTTGTCTTATTTTTGGAATTGGATTTTTTCCAGAACTAGGTGTTAAAGGAGCGGCAATTGCTACAACAATTGGCAGGACAATAGGAGTACTTTACCTGGCATACGTCCTGTTTCAAGGTAAAAACAGGCTGCAACTGAAAATGAAAGACTTAGTGATCAGACTGAACATCATAAAAAGAATTATCACAATCTCTGTATATGGTATATCTCAGTTTCTCCTCTCAACTTCTAGTTGGCTGGTACTCATAAAAATTATAGCTATATTCGGTTCAGCCCCAATAGCAGCGTATACGATCACTCTCAGACTGATGGAATTTGTTTGGTTACCTGTATGGGGCCTTGGAAATGCAGCAGCCACGCTAGTTGGGCAAAATCTTGGTGCAAATAGAGCAGACAGAGCAATAAAATCTGTCAAATTAACAACAAAATACAGTCTGTACTTCATGATCGTTTTTGGTGTACTGCAATTTTTATTTGCCAGTCAAATAATGGATTTATTCAGTGACAATCAGGATGTGATTAATTATGGCATAAATTGCCTCAAAATCATTGCTTGCGGTTATCCAGCCCTCGCGGTTGGAATGATTTTAGTTCAATCATTAAATGGTGCAGGCGACATAAAATCACCAGCAATTGTTAATTTCTTGTCCTATTGGGTTGTACAAATTCCACTTGCCTACTTTCTCTCGGTACATACTGATTTAATGGGTAATGGAGTATTTATATCAATCTTAGTTGCTGAAACCATTCTGGCAATACTTGCCTATCTCGTTTTCCAGAAATCAAAGTGGCAAGAAATAAATATTTAGGAAAAACTGGATGAATGCGACAAAAATGTTCTTTGAGGCTCATAAAGTCGATTTATTTAGAAGTAATAAATTAATTTTTGAAAACCTTAACCTAAGGATTAATGATAATGAATCTATTGCCATCCTTGGTCCAAATGGATCAGGAAAAACAACACTGATAAAAACTATCAATCGAGAAATATACCCTGCCACAAAAAAAGGATCGTACTTAAAGATTTACGGGAAAAAGAGATGGAACGTTTGGCAATTAAGATCAATGATTGGGATCGTATCCGACGATTTAATCCAAGCTTACAATCAAGATGTCATTGGAGTTGAGGTTGTAATGTCTGGATATCATGCAAGCATTGGCGTTCATGGACAAATTCAACGTCGATTGACGACTAATCAAATTGATAAAGCTGAAGAGATTATGGAAAAGCTGGATATCTCATCACTTAAAAATCAGCCTCTAAAAAAAATGTCGATGGGTCAGAAAAAAAGATGCTTATTAGCACGCGCTTTGGTCCACAATCCGAAGATCATCCTATTAGACGAGCCTACAACCGGACTGGATCTATCAAGTACATACAAATATATGGATATTTTGGCCAGTCTCAAGGCAGATGGGCACAACATAGTTCTGATCACACATAACATCCATGAAATAAATAATGTGATAGAACGAGTCATTATGCTAAAAAACGGAAAAATTGTTGCGGACGGTAAGAAAGATGAAGTTCTTACTGAAGACAATTTAACCAATACATTTGATGTTGAAGTTGGGTTAGAAAAAATAAATGGAAATTTATTGCCTTACAGAAAAACTATTCTGAAATAAAAGTGTCAATAAAATCTCTTAATTCACTTGGATTGCTTACGAAATACTCTTTCTTGTCTTTTGACAGCTGTTTGAGTTGATACTCAGCTTTTAGCGCCTGTCCTTTTTCTTTAATTTGATGAGAAAAAACCAAGCTAAAAGGTTTTTTACCCTGAAGATATTTTGCCCCTCGCTTTCCCGATGCATGCTCCCTCTGTCTTCTTTCTATATCATTAGTGATACCGATGTAGAGGCTGTCATCGTTGCATCTTAATATATAAATATTCCACATAACGACAAACACAATAATTAGTCAGTGGCTAATTTATTTGATAGATTTTTTATTTTATAAAAATCCATGTTTTATTTCAGAGATCTTATTATCTTTTTCTTGCCATAGCTGATTTAGCCATTGGTGAAATTTCTCTTTGTTTTGGTTACTTTTATGATAATCATTTACGAGCATCCAGTCCTCAATTTCTATTTTTTTAATATCAACAATAACTCTATCAAATCTACCACACAGAAGATCCCAAAAACTTACTGTTCCATCTGGATAAACAATCGTTATATCCAGAATCTCATTAAACATCTTGCCCATAGAAGATAATGCCAAACTAATTCCACCTGCTTTAGGTGTAAGAAGATTTCTGAAAGGCGATTTTGTTTCTTTTAGTTTTTCATCACTACATCGTGTTCCTTCAACAAAATTGATCACACTGGTCGGATTGTATTGAAATTTTTTACACGCTTTTTTTGTGGCTTTAATATCTTGCCCCTTTTTATTTGGAAATTTCTCCAAATAGGATTTGGAATATCTTTGCATGAATGGCATATCGAGTGCCCACCACGCTATACCTAGAAATGGAAGCCAGAACAATTCACGTTTGATAAAAAATTTTAAAAAAGGAACTTTCTTATTAAGAACTGTCTGAAGAACTATGATATCAACCCAAGACAAATGATTCGCCAAGATCAAATACCAATTTTTCACAGTTAACTGCTCGTTGCCTTTAATGCTCCATTTTGTTTTATTTATAGTAGAAAATATAAATGAATTACATGAGACCCACATTGAAGCCATCTGGCTGCAGTTTTTATTGAAAAATACTTTTAAAGATTCTTTAGGTGATATTCCTCTCAAAATGGCAAAGGATATCAATGGAATAAACCACAATACCGTGTTTAAAAAAAGAACAAATAAAACTGATGCGCCTCTTATATTTTTCAAAGAAAGTACCTCAATTTTATTATCCGATTAATTGATTGTATTTGAAACATTCTGCTTTGCTTGATAACTCTTATGAGTATAATGTAGACCATAATTTTAAAGTGATGCAATTATCGCTTAATTCACAAGAGGTATTCAATAATTATGTCAGAAGCTAAGCTCATTAATGGAAAACAGAAGGCCCAGGAACTCACTGATAAAATAAAGCAATCTACATCTGACCTAAAGAATAATGGAATTGTACCTGGATTGGCGGTCATAATCATTGGTGAAGATCCAGCAAGTCAAGTTTATGTCAGAAACAAAAAAAGAACTGCAGAAGCCTGTGGATTTTTCTCTGTACAACATAATTTATCTAAAAATATAAGCCAATCAGAGGTGTTGGATCTTATCAATAAATTGAATAATGATGACCAGATTCACGGTATATTGGTTCAGTTGCCACTTCCCAGTCATTTAGATGAAAAAGAAATAACACAAACTATTGTACCTCATAAAGATGTTGATGGATTTCATTACGTTAACATAGGTCAATTATCTGCTGGAGAATTAGAGCAAGCATTTGTTCCATGTACTCCAGCTGGATGTATGCTGATGATCGAAGATCATGTTGGCAAAGATCTCTCTGGAATGCACGCGGTTGTTATTGGAAGATCAAATATTGTTGGTAAACCAATGGCGAATCTACTCCTTAAAGCCAATGCAACAGTGACCATCTGCCACAGCAGAACCTCAGATTTAGAATCTATTACAAAAACAGCAGACATTGTTATTGCCGCGGTTGGTAGGCCAGATATGGTGAAAGGTGAGCACATAAAAGTTGGAGCAATTGTGATAGATGTAGGTATAAATCGCATAGAGGTAGAAGAAAAAGGAGAGACAAAATCAAAACTTACTGGAGATGTTGATTTCAATAGTGCTGCAATGATCGCAAGCGCTATCACTCCAGTTCCTGGAGGAGTTGGCCCCATGACAATCGCAATGCTTATGTTTAATACATTGAAAGCAGCCGAATTTTCAAGCACGAAAAAACATGATTGAACTAAAAGAACCGCCAAAAATCGATCTCAACCAACTTCGGAAAGATTCCCCGAATTACAAAAAAACCATCCAAGAAATTAAACAAGCCGCATTAGATCACGGTTTCTTTTGCCTTGAAAATATTTCAGAGGAGCAGGTGGACCTTTTCGAGAACACAAAGAAACAAATGGATGCTTTCTTCTCACTTGGAAGTGATGACCCCATTAAACTGGATATCGATACAACGAATTCGGATAACAGCTATGGATGGATGCCAATGTTCCAAGAGCCAGCCTATGAGGCAGGAACCTTAGCTCATCTTGAGTCATTTGATTTTGGTAGAAGAAAAAAATCAACAGAGAAGCCATGTTATAAACCAAACCGTTGGCCACAAATGAAATCGTTTAAAGAAGATATTCGAAATATATGGGATGCATACACAAATATAGGAATGCTGACACTTGATGCCCTAAATGAAGCTTTTATTTTTCCTAATGAATTTCTCAAAAATAATTGCAGTACCCAAGACCTCAGTACGATGAGATTGCTGAACTATCCAAAAGTAGAGAGTTCTTTTATCAATAAAAATAATGTTGGTATATCTGCACATACCGACTTTGAGTGTATTACATTGATATCGCAAACTTCTCCTGGACTGGAAGTCAAAAGTGTCAATGGAGATTGGTATAAAGCATCAACCGATGATAAGAAGATTATGGTAATTTTTGGAAAGATGCTTGAGGTATGGACAAACGGTGAAATCAAAGCTACGCCTCACAGAGTTCTAAATCGCGAATGGCAGAGATACAGCATTGTGATGTTTTTTGGAGTAAATGATGAGATCACCATAAAACCATTGGCTCAATTCACAGAGAATAAAGAGAATAAATACGCTCCAATTAAACAAAGAGCGCATATCGACGAGGAAATAAAAAAAGCTCTCGAGAACAGAGATTCACTGAATGATGCTAAATAATCTCCTTTAATGAATCTCTAGATATATTTCCGCCACAAATTACAATAACGGCCTTCTTTCCGGCATATTTTCTTTTTGTCGCTAAAAATCCTGATATAGCAACACTTGCCGCACCCTCTATAAGCATCCTGTGGTTATCAATAAAATTATTAAGATTCATTATTATTTCATTTTCAGAAATAAGTTCGAAGCGATCTATTAATTGTTTACATAATTCAAAAGTTATAGCTCCCTTTTCGATGCCACCAGCAGTTCCATCAGAAAGTGTTGGTTCGCTTTCAATGTCTAAAATTTCATCCGCATCAATCGAGTGAGCCATAACAGCAGAATTGGTAGGTTGACATCCAATAATATCAAGGATTTTGTTGGAGAATTTAGCATACGCACCGATTCCAGATATCAATCCACCACCTCCAACTGAGACAGAAATCACATCACAGTCTGGCAATTGATCCATTATCTCAAAGCCACAAGTCCCCTGTCCTGATATCACATCGAAATCATTATAGGGTGATAGGTATGTTAGTTTGTTTTTGGTCGCATAATCTCTGGCAAAATTTTCTGTATCAACGCCATCCTCACCATGAAATCGCACCTCACATCCGGAATTTTTTATGGCATTAACTTTAACTGAAGATGTAGCTTCAGGCACAAAAACTAAACCTTTAATGCCAAGCTCTCTCATCGCGAAAGCTGACGCCGCTCCATGATTTCCACTAGACGCAGTTACACACCCACCCATTTTCTCTTCCTCAGATAACGAAAGAACTTTGTTGAATGCCCCTCTCGCTTTAAATGATCCGGTAACTTGAAAATTTTCTAATTTTAACCAAACTTCTGCACCACTAAGTTCGCTCAAATAAGCTGAATACTCAAGAGGCGTGACTCTCGTGAAATCTTTGATTCTGTTAACAGCCTCTTTTATCGAAGATGGCAGAGAATCTAGATTTTTTTTATTCACAATTCATCTTTAAGCTAGACACATTTGGAAAGTATTTCCATATCACTTTCATAGGAGCTTGCATCAAGCGGGCCAAAAGAAAACCTAATAAAATTATCCATAGGACTCGATGATTCGCCATCTCTAGTCATGTCGCAAAGATATCCAGGGAGTATTCCAGCATCATATTTAAAAAGCCTTTCGTTAAATTCGTCAGCGGAGATTCCATTAGGTAATAACCCCCAATGGTAAAAACCTCCACAACCCGTGTAAAGCTCGAAACCTAAATCGCTCAATCCTTCCTCATATCTTTTTCTTTGAGACATAAAGAAATCACAGACTGCCTGTCGAGCTTTTGAAACCCGATCTTTTTCAAGCAGCTGTGTTACGTATAGTTGAGACGCTCTGGAGACGCCACCCATACCAATTGACGAGTAGTTTCTAAACAATTCGATATGCTTCTTTGCCGCAATTATCCAGCCGACACGCATTCCTGGAACTTGAAGTCCCTTGGTAGCTGCTCCAGCGATAAAAATATCAGTATCATCTATGTTGTCAACATATTGAATCGCACTCATTGGTTCCGGATCATTATAAAATTCATAGGCCTCATCGAATAGAGCGCCTTTTCCTTCTTGACTGTATTTCTTTACGATCTTTCTTAATCGATCTGGTTCAAGTGCAACTCCTGTCGGATTGCATGGATTACTTTTGAGCAAGAAAACCCTTTTAGTATCTTCAATAGGCTCAATGTCATAATCCTCGTCAGAGGGTCTAAAATTATTATCCGTGTTACTAGGGATAAAATGGACTTTTCTATCTAACAATCTAAACATATCCCAATAAGGCGTATATTCAGTCTCCTCAAGTGCGACGCAGATATCCGATTCAAGAAATGTCATACATGCCATTAATCCGGGTCTGCCGCCAGCGAAAACCCCTACATTATCTGGAGTAATGCCAGCATCATAATGATTGTTGTAATAATCAGAGATAGCTGTTCTTAGTTCAATTTCACCTGTTGCCTTCGGATACTTTAAGTCATATGTCGTATCGAGATTGATCGTATCAGGTAAAGCCGGTCCATTTGGGAGTTGAGAGGTAATAGGATAGCCTTGTGCCCATGGATGAGTTTTGCCATCACCCATATATTTATTTGTTGCGTCTGCAAATTTAAATAGCGTCTCGTATACACCCATTGGTGGAAATTGAATCAACATAATTTTTCCTTATTTTTTTCTAATTTAACTTTTTTACTTTTAAGGTATTATTCATAAAAGTATATTGCGAATAGATCAAAGAATAGATGAAAATCTTATCATTTTTTGCAGCTAGAACAATAAAAAACACACATTTCGATAGAAAAAGATTGAGTTCAATTATCAAAGATAAATATTTCTTCTCAGACGAATTAGACAATATTAAATGGCCGACAAAAATATTAGTAAAGATAAGTTTGGATTGGCATTGTCCTATCTCCTTTTAGGTGAATTTTCGGGTCTTGCCCTCGATATTTCTGCCAAATATATTCTTCAGCAATATTCTCTTGTTCAATTTATTTTTGTTAGAAGCTTAATCGCAACTCTCATTTTTTTATTGATTTGCCCTTGGTATGGGGGTCTTTCGAGTATAAAAACAAAAAAATGGAGATGGCATCTACTAAGAGCATTCTTATCAATAGTTGCAATGTTCGGATTCTTTTATGGTATCAGCAGAATGCCATTGGTCAATACAGTTACTATAGTATATATAGCTCCAATTATTGTCACAGCACTATCCTCTTCCCTCCTCAGTGAAAAAGTCGGATGGCCGAGATGGATAGCAGTTATTGCGGGATTTTCTGGAGCTTTAATAATATTAAGGCCTGGAGCAGAATCGAACGTTGAGGCTTCTATAGCAGTATTTGCTTCAGCAATTGCTTTTGCGCTCTTAGCGATTACAGCCAGAAAAATGGCAAAAACAGAATCGGTTATTGCAATGTCTGTTTATGTGTTGATTGGTCCAATGATTGCTGCAGTATTCTTTCTTCCAAATAACTATATCTCGCCGGAGGGATCAGATTGGTTTATATTTTTATTCGCAGGGATAGCATCTGTTTTTACTTGGATTGGATACATTAATGCATACAAAAGATATTCGCCTGTCTCATTGGCGCCTTTTGAATATTTGGCTCTTATAGGAGCCGCCATCGCTGGATACTATCTTTGGAATGAAGTTCCAGATAAGTATGTATTAATTGGTGCTTCGATCATTATTGCTAGTGGGATATTTATTGCTCGTCGCGAAATAGGAAAATCGAACTCTAACTCATATATGAGGGGTTTTAGATCCTCTGGCATAAATTCAATAAGAAATAAATTGAAGCGAAAAGAATTATGAAATCAATGCTCTGAATTCTTTAATAAATTGTTTGATCCTGCTTGAATGTCTCTTGCCTGTTCTAATGAGGAGTTTTTGTCCACTAGATAGCGATTCTAGCTCAGGGTGAACGTACTCAAACAAAATATTTGGTCTATGAAGTATTATTGGATCATTTACTTCAGGAGTAGATAGAAGATGATCAATAACATCTATAAGACGGTCATTAAAATAGGCATCAGGATAACCTAAATCCTGATATGCCTCCTGGAGTAATGGATAAAATCTAAGATAAATATCAGCTAATTTATTTACATCAATTGAATCTAGTGCATTTAAAAGATAGTCATATCTTTCATAATTTTCTTCACTAAGAATAAAACCATTCAAATTGCCCTGAGCTTCTACAACGAATGAACTGGGTTTGATTTGAATTGGCCTCATTCTCTCAGCCATATAGGATCTTGGTATATTGTCTATTGTAGCAACAATTTTTTCTACCAATGTAGTCTTAGCTATTGCCTGAGAAATATCAGTAATCATTACATTCACTAATTCCATTCTCAGGTATTCATCACTCTCACCTATAGGTGGAAGTGATATAAGATTTTTTCTATCTATCTCATTTTCAGATATATCTGGTATAGGGTAACGAGGAATTATCTCTTCAATTTCTTGATTCTCTGTCGGAATTTCAAGAAGAAATTCATTTTTTTCTATCCTAACTTGATCTGTAGTTTTCATCTGAAAATACAAAAAAGCAATGGTAAGTATAAATACCAGTGAGAGAGCATATTTCAAAAAATTATTATTTGTTTGCATTGAATATTTTTTTGTTTCCCATGGTTCACAATAAACATTGCTGATTGTTATTGCATAAAACTATAATACTTAAGAGTACTTAAATAAATAATATAAAGATATTGTTCATTTACACAATAAATTAAAAAAACCCTAATACGCACCACCAGTTTAGAAGAATTTAAAAACTATGATTAATACCACACTTTTAGGCAGTTTAATCAGTCTAACTTTTTTAAGTATAATAACACCGGGACCTTCAAATATAATGATGATGTCATCTTCTGCTCTATTTGGCTGGAGAAGAACACTACCCTTGTATCTTGGAATCAATTTTGGTTCAGGTGTTCTTGTTACCGCATCTGTCTTTGGTCTTGGTGCGATCTTAGAAGCCTGGCCATGGTTGTTATTTATTGCAAAATTATTTGGCACTTTATGGTTAAGCTTTCTCTCAATTAAATTCTTTAGAAACTCCTTTAAAGATTCAAATCAAATACAAGCTCCTGAAAATCAAAAAACCGTTAGGCCTTTTTATTTCTATGAAGGTGTATTGATGCAATGGGCAAATCCAAAGGCAATTATTGTTGCTATTGCGATTGCTGCTGCCTTTATTGACATATCTGACACACCAGCGAAGAGTCTCTCGGTTATTGTCTTAATTTTTATTTTTGTTGGTATGCCAACAGCCAGTACATGGCTGTTTCTTGGAAATATTATTAATAAATTTATGTCTAATGAAAAATACAATAAAAAATTTAATTTTGTAATGGGATTATCTATCTTACTTACAGCTTTTGTTATACTTTTTGCTTGAAAAGTGACTATCATGAATAATCGAAATTAGCTTATATTTGACTAATTTTAATGTTGTATAATAGATCTATAACCATATATATTGATATAATTACACACATTATATAATCGGATACAAAGACATGGCTCAACCTGCAAATGTTATAACGCAAAATATTTTGTTTGACCGGCTTGAAGAAATGAGAAGCTATGGCGGGGAACGATTAACACTTGGAATAAATAATAAAATCTTAGCCAAATTTATCGAACATGATATCAATCTTAAAAAAGCGATTAATGATGCACACGAAAGATTTAATCATTTAAAAGAGAGCCACCCTAAATTCCTGGCTCTATGTGAAAAAGATCAAATCAAAGAAGCACAGAACAGTATCGTAAACTTTTACGCAAAGGATATGGTTAATCCCTACGTCGCCATAGGTGCAATGGGGCCATGGGTTGTCTCATTGAAAGGTGCGATAATCTATGACTGCGGTGGTTACGGTATGCTCGGCCTGGGACACTCTCCTGCACTGGCTCTAAGCGTGATGAAAAGACCTCATGTGATGGCAAATATTATGACGCCTTCACTAAGTCAAATGGAATTCGTGAAAATCCTAAAAAAAGAAATCGGTCATACTAGAAAAGATAAAGCTAATTTTTCGGATTTTTGTTGTCTAAATAGCGGATCTGAATCGGTCACTATTGCTGCCCGTTTAGCTGATGTAAATGCAAAAGAATTGACCTCAAAAGGAGCCCTTCATGAAGGGAAAGAAATTGCCAGATTAACACTTGCTGGAAGTTTCCATGGAAGAACTGATCGACCAGCCCAATTTTCAGACTCAACAAGATCCAGTTACAAAAAACATCTCAAATCTTTCGAAAATAATAATGAATTGTATACAGTTAAACCAAACGATATTGAAGGTCTAAAAAACGTTTTCGATCGAGCTGAAAAAGAGAATATATTTATTGAAGCATTCTTTATGGAGCCAGTAATGGGTGAAGGTAATCCCGGACAAGCCATAACTCCAGAATTTTATGATACAGCAAGATCATTAACAAAAAACACGGGAACATTACTGTTAATCGATTCCATTCAAGCAGGATTAAGGGCGCAAGGTGTTTTATCGATCATTGATTATCCTGGCTTTGAAAACTCTGAGTGTCCTGACATGGAAGCATATTCAAAAGCGTTAAATGCAGGTCAATATCCATTATCAGTATTAGCAATGAATGGGAAAGCAGCTGAGCTATATAGATCAGGAATATATGGAAATACAATGACGAGCAATCCAAAAGCTCTAGATGTCGCCACAGCTGTCATAGATTCACTCGATCCTGAAATTCGAAAAAATATTCGTGATCGAGGCAAAGAATTGACTGACAAACTCAAAAAATTAGAAAATGAATTCGGAAATGATATCACTAACGTCCAAGGAACAGGGCTTTTATCGAGTTGCGAATTGAGTGATAAATTCAAATGTTGCGGCTCCGAGAGTACAGAAGAATACTTGAGAATAAATGGGCTTGGAGTAATACACGGTGGAGTCAATTCATTAAGATACACCCCTTATTTCAAGATAACATCTGAAGAAGTTGATTTAATTGTAGAGTTAACAAAAGATGCAATCCTAAATGGACCAAAAGCTCAAAATATCTGATTCAATTACAATATCAACATGGTTATTCTTGATTATTTTGATGTTTTCGTCGACACCTCTTTTATCCGAATCAGGATTATCCACTAACGACAAAATATTCAGTAAAAAGCAAGCCAAGACTGGTCAAAAACTGTACGAGCAAAACTGTCTAATTTGTCATGATAAAAAATACTTCAGACCGGTATTTAAATCATGGGAAGGACAATCACTTGGTACTTTGTTTTTAGTTATGAGCTCATCAATGCCTCAAGGCAATCCAGCCTCTTTACCAGATAAGGAATATATTGATATTCTCGCTTATATGATGTCACAGAACCGATATGCTACCGGAGAAAAAGAACTACCGACTGATGTAAATAAGCTTAATTCCATTACCATAAAATCAAGAAAAAAATAGAATAAAAAAACTTCAAAGAATGAATCAGTAGTGTTAAGGTTTGTTAATATTAAAGTTAAGTTTTTTAAATATTAAAATAATCATTTGATGGGGTTCTCATGAAAAAATTAGTTCAATTTGATAGAAGATCATTTATAAAAGGTGCATCAATAGGTGCAGCAGCCGGCTCTTTGGCTAGTGTCACTAATATCGCTTCGGCAGCAGAAAAAAGACCTGGTGGAATAATAAATGGAAAATTTAATTTTGATGAAATTTATGACCGAGATGGCACTGGAAATGTTAAATGGGATCAACAATACGGAAGATTTGGCGAAGAAAATGTTGATTTTGGGATGGGGGTTGCTGATATGGACTTCAGAGGCGTTCCTGCCATTAAAGATGCTTTAGAAGATCGAATTCAACATAATAATTGGGGATACGAAAATCTTACTAAATCTTATAAAGAAGCTATTGTTCAATGGAATGAAGAGAGGCACAATTATAAACTTGACCCGGATACAATAGTTATTTCGTCAGGTGTTCACACACCACTTATTGCGACTCTGAATGCAGTATGTCAACCACAAACCAAAGTGTTAATGAACACCCCAACTTATAATGGATTCTATGGCGATCTACTTTGGAGTAGAACTGTTGCAGCTGATAGCGAAATGTATAAAGATGAAGACGGTGTCTATCATATCGATTGGGATGATTTTGAAGCTAAGATGACACCTGATTGTCACGCTTTCCTCTTGTGTAACCCTCAAAACCCAACTGGGAATATGTGGTCAGAAGATGATTTGATGAAAATGGGTGAACTTTGCCTTAAACATGGCGTCACAGTTCTTGCTGATGAAATACACTGCGATTTTGCTATGGAAGGTAAAAAATATATTCCTTTCGCAAGTCTTCCAGACAAGGCTATTGTAAACAATAGTTTAACTTACAAAGCAGTCAGTAAAACGTTTAGTCTGGCGTCAATGAAGAGTGCTTATTTCTTTTCTACTAATCCCGTTCTCCTTGAACGAGTGAAGTATATGCACCGAGCTGATTTGAATTCGCTAGGAATTATAGCTAACGAAGCGGCCTACAGAAACGGCGGTGAATACTTTACCCAACTTAATGCATACATTGATGGAAATCAGTCCTTTGCTGAAGCTTACATTAAAGAAAAAATGCCTACAGTGAAATCCACAAAAGGTGAAGGCACCTATCTTCATTGGCTAGACATCAAAGAGGTTGCTGCAGCTGTTAATGCAGAACAACATGCTAAAGATAAAGGGATGAGAAGTGATTCGCATTATATGGAAGAATGGTTTGTTAAGAATGCTGGAGTTCAACTGAATCCCGGAGGTAACTATGGGACAGGAGGTAAAGGCCATATGAGGATGAATCTTGGTACTGCAAGACCAAATATTAAAAAAGCGATTGATAATATGGCTGCAGCTATAAAGAAAATCTAAATATTAAGTCAGAATTGAAAAAAGCATTTGCCTTATTGCAAATGCTTTTTTTTATATAAATCAAATAGACCAGCCGTTCACCGTATCAACTAAAACTGCAGTTAGTTTCACCAAATCATCTAAATCCACCCATTCATTAGGTCCATAGAAATTACCACCTAATGAACCTATCCCATATGCAGGTACCCCTAGAAGACGAATTGGATATCGAATATCACCAGCATAGTGATTTGGATAGGATTTTGGCGCTATACCAGTTATATCAGCTATTGACTCTCTTAACACCATGCTCTCTTTTCCATTCCATCGTGCTTCACCTGGATTGGTTCGATAACCTTTAGCTAATATATGTATTCGGTATTTATTATTTTTTGATGAGATCTGATCAATAAACAATTGAGCTTCATTTTGAATTTTTCTAAGTAAATCAACCCAATTATAATCAGCCTTAAACTTTAATCTAAAATTAGTCGTAACTTTATCGGGAACTGATCCAATCCGATCTCCACCATTGAATTTTCCTACATTCATCTCTATTTCTTTTAGGATATTTTTCTCTAGATGATCCAAAAATCGCATTGTGGTATCTATAGCATCTCCTCCTTCTTTCCAGTCAGAGGAGTCTATACTGCCAATTTCCATTTGTGGTCCACGCCAGCCTCTAACCCGCATTTCAAGATCCAATACACCAAGAACTGCATTTTTAACATCCTCCAAGCCTCTGCCAGTTTCTGCAGGATGAGCGTATAAAACAGACTGAATATTATGTTTTTGTTTTCTTATCCGCTCAAAAACAGGAAGACTTCCTCGACTGCCACCACCTTTCCCATGAAGACTCATAACAACAGGTAGGGGTTTATCGTTCTCGCTTAAAATTCTTGCCGCAATCAGCATTGCAGCAACGCCGCCCTTGTCGTCGGACGTCCCCAATCCATACATTCGATTTTTTTTAATGATTGGTTTATAGGGGTCAGTTTCCCATCCTGCATCCTCAGTGTGTGTATCTATGTGCGAAAATATTGCTGATGTCTTTCTCAATGTCTTTTCAGGCCAGCCAACAATATTTATAAATGGCCCATCACTCTCTGGATTGGGTGGCATAAATTCTGGATGATTCTGATATAAACTCGGTCTATCTGAAGACCTTTCTATCCTATAGGGTAGATCACTGAGATAATTATTCACTAACGCCTGTGCTTCTTCTGCTGACTCACCTGTTTGACTTCTGATAGTTATCAAATCACTAAGTAAGCTAATTAATTCCTCTCGTTTATTCTCTGCTAAATTGAGTGCATTTGACGATGCTGTCATTGCTTTTCCTTGAGAGAACGAACTTAAACCAACTGCAGTTAAACTTGAACCGACAATAAAATCTCTTCTTGATGACATGTTCTTTTTCTTTTGGCTCATATCGCTCTCCTTTAATTCAATATCACAAACTCATAATGGCATAATCGACAGATGCTTGAACAGGATCCAGTACAGTAATACTTAATTTCTCTTCTAGAGAGTCTCGATATCTTGCCATACCTGCACACCCCAGGATAATTATTTCCGCATCTTTTTCATCAATTAAATATTTACTCGCTTTTAAAATTTTATCCATTGTGTTCTCTCCATTTACAGCTTCATTAACATCAATACCAAGACTCGCTTCACCCACATAGAATGTTTTTAAATTTAATTTATCTATATATTTCTCGTGCCTAATGATTGAATCCTCCCCTAAAGCGATGACCCCAAAATTCTTTCTCTGATGATGGCAATATTTAACTGTGGTTTCATGGATACCATATATTGGTACTGAAAAGGCAAGAACTGATTCACGAAGACCGGGGTCTGAATAACAAGCGATTATAAATGCGTCGAAGCTTGATAGTTTATTTTGTATTTTATTTAAGACCAGAGGCACAACATAATTGATGTCTTCATCAGTTTCAATGCCGAATGGACCTTGTTTCAGTGAGATACAATCTACTTTCGTCTTCTTTTTTTTTGGATAATGACGAAAAATAGCTGTCAGCTTGGTCGTAACATCTTCGTTCGAATTGGGATTTATAACTAAAATTTTATACATTAAAAATTAATATCTACCCCAAAATTTTGATCTCGATCCAATTCGGGGGCTAAACGGCCTGGCATACCGGTGCAATCAATTTTTTTTCTGTGAATAAACTCACCATCACCACGATTAGCTTTAAGGGAATTATCCTCTATTACTACCTCCCCTCGTTGGATAATAATTTCAGGCCAACCTGTTATTTCCATACCTTCATATGGCGTAAATTCCATATTATCATGCAAATCTTCGGCTCTAATAATTCTTTTAGCTTTCGGATTCCAAATAGCGACATCGGCATCTTTACCTTCTGTTATCGATCCTTTTCGATGATCTAAACCATAAATTTTAGAAACATTTGTGGCTGCAAGCGCGACAAAGTGATTGAGAGAAATTCTTTTCTTCACAACCCCTTCTGAGAATAATAAAGGTAATCTTGTTTCAATACCCGGTAATCCATTTGCGATTTTTGTAAAAGGAGGTTTCTTGCCTGCATGAAGTTTTCCACTTTCATCAAAACGATAGGGTGCATGATCAGAAGAATATACCTGAAATGTTCCATTTTGCAGACAACGCCATATCTCCTCTTGAGACGCCATATCTCGTAATGGAGGGCTACAACAAAATTGAGCTCCATACATTTCTGGTAAATCCATATCATTTGCATTTAAAAACATATACTGAGGGCACGTTTCACCAAATACCTTATGTCCATCGTACCGAGCTTGTGCAATGATTCTTGCACCGGCTTCTGTAGATACATGCACAATCAATATAGGCGTATCAATGAAGCTCGAAAGCGCGACAGCTCGATTTATCGCCTCAGATTCAGCTGTACGAGGATGACTGAGGGCATGGTACTTTGGTTCTTTATATGATCCTTTGATTAGCTTTTCACTCATCCAATTAATCATGGCATTATTTTCAGCATGAATCATAGTTAGGGCACCTAATTTTTTAGCTGCTGCCATAATTTCAAGCATTTGCTCATCATTTACAATTAACTTGTCATAGGTCATATAAATCTTAAAGGAAGTTACTCCTTGCTCAATGACATTTGGTAATTCAACCTTAATTGCCTCTTCGGTAGGATCTGAGATAATTAAATGAAATGAATAATCAATAACCGATTTAGGTTTTGCTCTTGAATGGTATAAATCGAGAACATCTTGTAACTTTTGCCCTCTATGTTGAGCCGCGAAAGGTATGATGCATGTATTCCCTCCAAATGCAGCTGAAACACTACCAGAATAATAATCGTCAGATGTCATGATGCCGCCGGATGATTCTTGCTCAATGTGACAATGAGCCTCAATTCCACCTGGCAATACAAGCTGACCCTCTGCATCAATTATTCTTTCAGAATCACCGATATTTTTACCGATCGCTACTATGATTCCATCTTTTATACCAATATCTGATCTAAAGGTTTCAGTGGCATTCGCTATCGTCCCATTTACAATCTTTAAATCCAGTTTTTTCATCTTCAAGACCTTATAAAATAAATCTAATTACCTTTTAAGCTTAGCTCTAAACGATCAATTAACCTTATTAATTCTTTTTTATCCTCTGCACTTAAGCTTGGTCCAGGATCACGCGACTTCGATGAACTAATAGCACCTCGCCGTAATAATGTTTCTTTGCGAATTGCTAAACCCAGTCCTGGTTGTTGCTCATATCTAACATACGGAAGATAAATATCAAATAAATCTTCAGCCTCATCAATTCTCCCTTGTTTGTGCAACTTTATTACTTCTACTAACATTTCAGGGTATGCAAAACCGGTCATTGCTCCATCAGCTCCCCTTTGCATTTCTTGAGGAAGAAATAATCCGCCGTTTCCAGTCAATACAGATACTCTTCGAGTAGCACCGTTATCACTATGTTTTCGGAGCTTTGATAATTTATTTAAACCAGGCCATTCTTCATGTTTAAACATAACCACCTGATCATATTCTTCTACTATTTTGTTAAAAGTGGCAACTGAAATTTCTGATTTCGTAAAAAAAGGATAGTCTTGATAACAGACTGGAATTCGATCATCCAATTTATCAAGAATATTAGTTAGATAATTATAAAGCTTTTCCTCTGTTCCAATCCCAGGAGGAGGAGCAATCATCACTCCAGCCGCATCATTATCCATACTAAAATTAGATAAATCGATTAAATTATCGATACCAGGATTTGATACACCAACAATAATAGGCACTCTTTGATTAACTTGCTTTAATACCGTATCCAAAAAAAGTTTCGATTCTTCTATCGTCAGTTTAGGCGCTTCCCCCATAACACCTAACACAGTAATTCCATCCACACCTTTTTCTAGATAGAAATCAACAAGTTTTTTTGTACTTTCGAGATCAAGTTCACCAGAATCCTTAAATGGTGTAGCTGAAATGATATAGACTCCCTCAGCAGTTTCATCAAGTTTGTTATATAACATCTGTAATAATCCTTATTTTCAATCTATGATTTCTTTATGTATTTTTTTGATTCATCTATTAACTTAGTTTCGTATTTCATTTTCCCAGAAATATAATCTTGCATTAAATTTATAAATACCCCACTTAAAAACAACAACGCAACTAAGTTTGGTATAGCGCTCACTGCAACAGAAATATTTGCTAATTGCCATAATTGATCAACATTTGTTATCCCAGCAAAAATTATTCCTGGAAGAAAATATATCCATTTAATTATTCTAAATATTTTTTTACCAACTAATTCCGTAAGAGCTGTCTTGAAATATATAAAAAAACCAATCTGCGTGGATAAACAAAAAGTTGTAATCGCAACTGATATAATTATGCTTGCAGTTGCCGTTGAATAATAACTTGAAAATCCATCCAATAATAGCTCAATTCCTGAATTTCCTCCTGCCAAAACACCACTAGATAAAATAACTACAGCTGTTATTGTGCAAACTAACGTAGTGTCAAAAAATACCTCAGCTGCACCCCATAACCCCTGTTGAAATGGATGCTTTGTTTCAGCATTTGCATGCACCATTGGAGCAGTTCCCAACCCTGCTTCATTAGATAACATACCTCTAGCCATGCCCATTTGAATAGCCATCATTATTGAAGCGCCGGCAAAACCTCCAACTGCTGGTGCAGGAGAAAAAGCATAGCTTAGGATTTGCATAAATACTTCAGGAAGACTTTCAATATTGGCAAAAAATATTATTAACCCAAACCCTAGATACAATAAAGTCATTAACGGTACTAGTGCCTCGCAAAATTTTCCTATCCTCTTCACACCACCGATTGTCACAATCATCGTGACAAAAGCCATAAGTGATGTTGTTAGGTATGGGTTAATATTATAGCTGGCATCCAATGCACGTCCTACAGTATGAGCCTGCAACAAAGATGAAGTGAAAATACAATTAATGGTAATGCCTAAACTGAATAAGATAGCCAAAAATCTCCATCCAAGTGCTTTTTTTATATAAAGCATTGGTCCACCAAAAATATCGCCATTGTCGTCTACTTCCCTATAATGTATGGCGAGAGTAATCTCAGCGGCTTTTGTGATCATTCCGAATAAGGCCAGTACCCACATCCAAAAAATTGCTCCTGGCCCTCCAATCGAGAGAGCGGTAGCAACACCAGCCATGTTCCCCATACCTACTGTTCCGGCGAGTGATGTAGAGGTGGCTTGAAAAGGCGAGATAGTATTTTTTTCTCTGATATCTGAACGCTGAAATACTTTCCAAAAAGTCTCAGAAAAAATATATCTAAAATTAGATAGTTGAAAAAACCGACTTTTAAATGTAAGAAATATCGACACGAATGCAATAAAGCACATTGTCCAAGGGCCCCAGAGAAAAGCATCCAAATTACTTACTGCATTAAAAAAGATATCCCACATCAGACGATTCCCTATTTATAAAATTTATAGAATTATAATAACAAAAAGACTCGCATATTCCTCAATAACAAAAATGAACATCGAATATATTTTACCTATAACAAATAGTTTATTAGACTGAGTTGTATAACAGAATAATAAAGAATTTAATAAACATTAAAATCTCCAGCTTTTACTGGGAATTAAAGAGTTTAAGGATAAAAATTATGCAAAATAAAAAAGGGATCAATCTACTTACTTCTTACTTCGTATCTATCATATGCTTGATTGGACTGATCGGCCTTGGTGGATGCACTCAAGAATCAAAATCCAGTAGCGAAGTAACTGTGAGCTCCGGGCAAGGAACAAAAGGAGGTCAATGGGAATATTTAGGTGGGGATGCTGCTCACACTCGATACTCGCCTGCGAATCAAATAAATGCAGAAAATTTTGAAGATCTTGAAGAGCAATGGGTTTGGGATGGAGCCAGTTTCAATGCTCAAAGTGGGAGATCTACACCGAGTTACATTAATGGAAAGCTCTATACTGTAGCTGGTGCAAGACGCTATGTGACAGCAATTGATCCAGCAACAGGTGAGTTAATTTGGTCTTATGGTGAACCGAAGACAGGTCGCTATGAATATTCGATGAGAAAAGATTATGGTAAGGGCGTTGCTTATGCTGAGATTGACGGAAGAGGTGTTATTTATATTTCCTCCCCCGCCTTCTTTTTGACGGCTCTTGATGCTGAAACGGGGCAACCTCTTGAAAACTGGGGAACACCTGTACCAATAGATGGCTTTCCGAAATCTGGTGTTGTCGACATGCTTGCTGATCTTGGTCATGATTATGATCCTTACGAAGGCTTGCCACTTGAAACAGGCTACATAACTACCTCGTCACCCCCTATTGTTGTCAATGGTGTAATTATCGTTGGAAACTCGCATGAGCAAGGGTATTACCAATCTCGTATTGAAAATGTACCGGGCGATATATTGGCTTATGACGCCAAAACAGGAAAATTCCTATGGAAGTTTAATGTTATTCCAAGGCCGGGTGAATTTGGACATGAAACTTGGGAGAATGACGCCTGGAAATATACTGGCGATGTATCATCATGGGCCCCTTTATCTGCAGATTTAGAAAGAGGAATTGTTTATATCCCGACTAATGGAGTCACTATCGACTACTACGGAGGTTTTAGCCCTGGTGATAACTTATTCTCAACAAGTTTGATAGCTTTGGATGTTAAAACAGGAAAACGAGTTTGGCATTACCAGTTGGTTAAGCACGATATATGGAACTATGACACGCCAACAGCACCTGTATTATTGGATGTTGTCATTGATGGAAAAGAAGTTCCCATAGTTGCTCAAACTGCAAAGCAAAATATGGTTTATACCTTTAACAGGGAAACGGGAGAGCCAATTTGGCCAATTGAATATAAATCAGTTCCTGCTTCTGATATTCCTGGTGAAAAGCTCTCTGAGACGCAACCATTCCCGACTCTACCGAAACCATATGGTATGCAAGGACTTACACACGATGATCTAATTGATTACACCCCAGAGCTTAGAGAAGCAGCAATAGATGCTCTAAAGGAATATAAGATTGGACCACTTTTCAACCCCCCTCTTCATAGAGATAATGATCAAGGATATAGAGCGGCATACTGGTGTCCGGGAGATGGAGGTGGAACAAATATTGATGGTCCAACTGTGGCTGATCCAACAACAGGAATCCTCTATGTATCCACAAGAAAAGCTTGTACTGCAAGAACAATAGTCTCGGGCGAAGAGCGTGATAAGAATATTAAACTTCCAACAGGAGCCAAATTCTCAGATTTTGCATCACTCAGATATGATAATCCTAGAGGACCTGATGGTCTGCCTTTCTTTAAACCACCATACAGTCATATCACTGCTATTGATATGAATACGGGTGAACATTTATGGCAGCTTCCTATTGGCGAAACACCCGAAAGAGTGTTAAATCATCCAGATCTTAAAGGCATGGATATTCCTACTACGGGAACTGGAAGAAATGCAGCGATGGGTGTAACTGATTCTATCTTTATGTATGCATCGACAGCGAGTGATGATACTCCAATGCTTTATTTTGTAGATAAAATTACTGGAGAGCAACTCGGTGGTATTGAAATGGAAGATAAAACAAATTATGGCTTAATGACTTATATGCATGAAGGAAAGCAATACATAATTTTACAAACTGGGCCAAAATTAACAGCACTTGCATTATATGATGAAGATGCTGAGGATGAAGATTACTAGATACGCAGGGCTCCTCTAAGGGGAAGGGGCCCTATTTTTTTATGTAAGGCGTTCTCAGTTTTATATAGATCATTACAAATGAAATATAAAGCAGGACTAGCAGCCATCCGCTTTGGTCAATATCTGAAAATGATAATGATCCCTGGCCAATCAGAATCAGTACCCCGATTGCACTGATAATCTTAAGCTTTTTCTCAGAAAAATTCATAGTTGCATTGCTAAAAACATTCGGTAGTTTTTTTGCAAATCGAAAAGCCGCAATTAAAGGAATTAAATCATAAATAAAGACTAATCCTCCACCAAGCATAATAATGTACCTCAAATCCTTTCCTGCAAGAATTGGAATTAGACCGAATATTAAAATTACCGTTAAAAGAACATGTGGTGTATTAAATCGTTTATTTACTTTTGCTAGGCTCTTTGGAAGCCAACCGTCATCACATGCAATTAATAATGATTTTGTCGCCCAAGAGAAAGTTGAATTAATGCTTGTAGCTAATGCAAAAAGACCAGCACCTACGATAAAAGCAACATATATTGATGGTGGTAATATTGCCTTAGCAACCTCTGCTAATGGCTTTCCTGCGGTTTGTTCAATCGGTAAGATTCCAACCGCCACGATCGAAACTAATGCAAAAAATACCGCTGCAACTGCCGTACTCAATATTATGGCACGTGGGAGATCTTTTTGTGGATTCTGCATCTCTCCCCCTAATTCTGAAATATATTGAGCGCCCCCTGTTGAAAAAGAGAGAACAACACATGCCAAACCGAAACCATACCAACCTTGAGGAAGTAACTTTTCAGGCTGAACAAAATTTTTATAATCAACTTCAAGGATTCCAAAAAATATCAATGACGAGAGACCGCATAATAATAGGACAATCATAATCTTTTGTATTGAGGCAGCTTGCTTTACGCCAAATAAATTTACCACATAGAACAGAAGCATGATTCCTATCGCTGTAAGATTAGGGTTCAATTGTGGTAGCAATGCAATTGCATATTGAGAAAAACCTAGCGCAAATAACGCAATAAGAATATGTGTAAAAGTCAGTATCGCAAGATAAAAGAATCCAACTTTTGGTCCTAATATTCTCTTACAGTATACGTATAGACCTCCTGTTGCCGGCATTGCCGACCCCATAAAAGCAATTGGTAACTGCTTTATAATGGATAATGTTGCTGACAATATAAAAGCAAATGGAATAGCATAAGCAGTAAAACCTATACCAATACCGATCAAAACCATTATTCCAGAACCAATCACCTGGCCCATCGCAATTGAGAACACATCCCAGAAATTTAAAGATCTTTTTAGTTCCATAGCTTTATTTAATTAGCATTAATGCCTCTTCAAAATCAGCAATCAAGTCATCAGGGTCTTCTAAACCCGTCGACACTCTTATCATTCCTTGATAGATGCCCATTTCTTGCCTTTCTTCTTCAGGAATATCTAGAAATGCCATAGTCGCAGGAATTTGTGTCGTAGTTCTTACGCCTCCCAAACTAGCTGCAAAACAAGCTAATTCTAGGTTATCTAGAACAGTTAATGCATCATCACCATTGTTAACTTCAAAAGTCAGCATACCTCCGAAATTTGGCATTTGCTTTTTAGCTAGGTGGTGCTGAGGATGACTTTCCAATCCCGGGTACCAGACTCGTTTGACTTTTGGGTGTTTTGAAAAGTATTTAGCCAAATTCATAGCTGTTTTACACTGTCTTTCCAGTCTTACTGATAAAGTTTGAATACCTCTCAATAATACCCATGCATTGAATGGAGAGAGAGGTGAACCCCATTTGACCATCGTGTTCCATCTTATTTGCTCCATGAAATCATCTGGAAGTAACTTTGACTTCATCGCGATAACACCACCAAGAGCATCATTGTGGCCGCCAATAAATTTAGTGGCACTTTCAACCACAATATCAACGCCCCAATCAAGCGGTCTAATTACATAAGGGCTGGCAAAAGTGTTATCACAAACAACAACCACTTCTTTTTCATGTGCGATTTTTACCAAAGTGTCAAAATCAGGAACTTTCATACTTGGATTGGCTATGGATTCAAAATACAGAACTTTCGTATTTTCTTGAATTGCATTTTTTACTGCATCTGTATCTGAAGTATCAACAAATGTAGTGCTAATACCATAGTCGGTTAAACGGTGATCCAACATCTCATGTGTTGAACTGTAAGTAGTCCAATCACAAACAATATGATCGCCACTTTTTAAAAGGCCAAATAAAGTTACTGATATAGCAGCCATACCTGATGCTGTTGCAAGACAGGCATCAGCTCCCTCTATCATTATCATTTGTTCTTCAAACTGATATTCATTTGGATTGCCACATCTGCCATAAATATTTACAGATTTTCTCTCTCCGTCAACTACCTTTTGATAAACATCAGCACCATAATGAAAACTTGATGACATAAATATTGGAGCTCCAATAGAATTGGACCCCTCATCTGGAGCATAATATACAGCTTTGCTATCAAAATTCAGTTTTCTTCTCTTGTCTTCTTTCACATTAATTCCTTATTGATTTATACGATTAGGATCCCATATGTCGCGAGCTTCAATGTAGCTCTTTAGCCCAAATTTATAAAGAAAATTTTTCACATAAAGAGGTAATTTTGCTGATAACACTTTATACTAGACTTATGTTTAGAATATAAACAATTGTTATGATACTTACAAATAGAGAAAAAGAAGTAATCAATGAGATATCTAAAAACCCAGAAATAACACAGATAGAGTTATCAAAAAAACTGGGTATATCGAGATCTTCAGTTGCAGTCCATATTATGAATCTCAATAAAAAAGGATTCATTAAAGGAAGGAAATACATTTTAGGTAATGAATCTTCTGTCATAGTGATTGGTGGTTCAAATGTTGATATTCACGGGATATCAGATAGTAAAATAAATTTTAGGGATTCCAATCCAGGGAAAATATATGTATCGCCAGGAGGGGTAGCAAGAAATATCGCTGAAAATTTATGTCAAATGAACTTATCTTGTAAATTAATATCTGCCGTAGGCAGAGACTCCCATGGGGAGATGTTACTAACCCAAAACATAGAAGCTGGAATTGACACAAGATATATAATTAAACACGAGAGATATCCTACTTCATCCTATCTTTCTATTGTTGATGACACAGGAGAGATGGTTGGCGCCATATCAGATATGGATATCATTTCAACTATTACTCCCAATTATCTAGAGTCAATTAAAAAAATTGTCATGATGGCTGAAGTTATATGCTTAGATACCAACTTAAATGAAGATTCAATAGAATATATTTTTAATACATTTGCTAATATCCCTATATTTGTAGATCCTGTTTCTGCAAAAAAAGCAAAGAAGATACTTCCCTTCATCAGCAAAATTAGCACTTTGAAGCCAAATATTAACGAGGCAGAAGAATTATCAAACATAAAAATAAAGAACAAAAAAGATTTGAATCGTGTATCAAGCTGGTTTCATGAAAAAGGCCTTGATCAACTTTTTATCTCATTAGGTAGCAAGGGGTTATTTTATTCGAATAAAAATGAATCTGGATCCGAAGAACCAAAAAATAAAAAAAATAGAGTGAAAAATGTTTCTGGTGCTGGAGATACCGTAATGGCATCACTAATTCATTCCTATAAAAAGGGGTATGAAATCAGAGAAACTGCTAGGAATGCATTAATCGCAGCGTCTATCTCAATTAGAGATCAAAATTCAATCAGCAGGAGCTTATCTGCTGATAAAATAAAAAGAGAATACAATGAACAATATTCACAATAACAAATTTAGTTCTTATCTGGATATAAATCCAGAAGTACAAAATGCAATCGATAATAGAGAGCCAATCGTTGCTCTAGAATCCACGATCATTTGTCACGGGATGCCGTTTCCAAAAAATTTAGAAACAGCAATCGAAGTTGAAAGTGTTGTAAGAGAAAATGGTGGAATTCCTGCTACGATAGCTATATTAGATGGTCGTCTTAAGGTTGGAATAAGCAGCGAAGAAATGCAATTCCTCGCTGAAAAAGGAAAAAATATAAAAAAGGTAAGTCGTCGTGATATTCCATTTTGTCTAGCCAATAAAGATCATGGCGCTACAACTGTAGCTGCAACAATGATTATCTCATCTTTAGCTAATATCCCCATCTTTGCAACCGGTGGTATAGGTGGTGTTCACCGTGACATAAACGATTCCTTGGATATTTCAGCAGATCTTCAAGAATTAGCACAAACCAATGTTGCTGTAATATGTTCAGGTGTTAAATCAATACTAGATATCCCAAAAACCCTGGAGTACCTTGAAACTTTCGGAGTTCCTGTGATCGGTTACAAAACAAAAACCATGCCCGCATTCTATAACAGTTCCAGTGACAGTCTTCTTGATCACATGTGTAGCAAACCAGAAGAAATAGCAAAGATCATAAGAATTAAATGGGATATTCCGCAAAAAGGTGGAATTGTTATAGCTAATCCAATACCAGAAAAATACTCTATTGATAAAAAGGAGATCGATTCTGTGATTGAAGATGCATTGATTGAAATGAAAAAACAAAATATTACAGGAAAGAAAACAACCCCGTTTTTATTAGAAAGAGTAGCAAAACAAACAGAAGGAAAAAGCTTAAAGTCAAATATACAACTTGTATTGAGTAATGTTTCACTTGCCACTAAAATCTCAAAAGAATTCAATCAAATGAGTAGAGGTTAATCGTGAGTAAAAATCAGTCAATCCCTTCGATTGATATTAGCTCTTTTTTACACGGAACAGATGAAGAAAGAGATAAAATAGGCCAACTTGTTGATGAAATATGCAGGCAAGTCGGATTTCTGAAAATCAAAAATCATGGCATCGAAGAAAAAATTATCAATGATATGTGGTTGGTGTCTGAAGAGTTTTTTTCAAATACCGAAAATGAAAAAAATAAAGCTAAACCAATTGATCATAGCTCACCCAGAGGGTACTTCCCTATGCAGTCAGAAACTCTGACTAAATCAAGAGGTATTGAAACGCCGCCAGACCTTAAGGAAGCATTTAGTATTGGACCATTAAATTCACCAGCTACCAAAAACAAAAATAATGATTTTTTTTACGGGAAGAATATCTGGCCATCCAGCCCCTCAAGTTTCAAAAAAGTATGGATAGATTATTACCAAGCCATGCAACAACTTAGTTTAGAGATTATGTCTCTTTTTGCAGTATCTCTTAATTTAGAAAAAGATTATTTTGATAGGTACTATACCCATCACATTAGTGCGCTCAGAGCATTAAACTATCCTCCTACAAAAACCAAGCAATTGCCAAATCAACAGCGAGCTGGGGCTCATACAGATTATGGCAGTCTCACTATCCTCCTTCCAGATCCAAATGTAGGTGGACTGGAAGTTAAATATGCAGATGGAACTTGGGTACCGATTCAGTCAGAAAAAAATACTTTCATAATTAATATTGGTGACATGATGGCGCGATGGACTAATGATCGATGGGTTTCAACGCTTCATCGAGTAACTAGTTGTAACAAAGAAACATTGTCGCCCAAAAGAAGGCAATCAATTGCATACTTTCAAAATCCAAATTTTGATGCTGAAATTTCATGTCTTCCAACCTGTCTCGATAAGAATAATCAATCCAAATATCAAGATATTGAGGCAGGTCTATACCTAATGGATCGATTTAAAGCCACAATCAACTAAGCAAAATTATTTTTCCAGTAATTGAGGTGAATATTGCTCCAACTTATTTCTCATTATTAGATATACCACAATGCTCAAACCAGTGAATATCATACACATTACAAAAACTGCACTATAACTATAATTAGCTCCCAGTATTGTGGCGGCTATGTTGGGCCCAACAATTTGCCCCATCCCCTGAGCCCCAGGCATCAGAGCAGAAAAAGAACCTTCTCGGTCAATGGTTGCAACAGTGGCCATTTGAAATACATCAGTGAAAATCCATAGAAAATTAAACATAAAGACACTAATCAAAAGATTAGTATCAGTTATTCCACCAATCAATAACCCTACAATTATCATCATACCTATGGAGGCGCCAACAAAAGGTTTTACAATTCCGTAAAGATTATTTGCAATAGCAGCAAACCCACAACCAACAAGCGTGAGCAAAGATCCCCAAAATAAAACTCCCCCTGTCCAGGATTGAGATATCCCATAACTAAAACTAGCTAACTCTATATATACCCAGTAAGCACCAATGTTTATATAGGCTAAAAATATTGCCCCCATTGCAAGCCACAAAATATATTTTGGAATATCAGGTATTGATGAGGTTTCTTTATCATTTTCAATTTGACTCATAATCCCAAACGGAACAATCCACTTAATAAATAGGAGGCTGATTGAGATAGCAATTATGAAAAACCAATATATTCCATCCATGGATAGTTGAGGAAGGACTCTCATTTCCATGGCTTGTGAAAAAGCAAACGCAAATAAAAAAAGATTAAAAGCCCTGACTGGTTTTATTGTTGCTCCCAATGCGGCAACAGCAACACCAGTATAAATACCGTTCCCTATACCAGAGAGAACTCTCAACCATAAAACTATCTCATATTGCTCAAAAATTGTGCATAGATAATTTGCAAATATCGTGATCAAAGCACCATAAATGACCAGATGCCTCCTATTCATTTTGGATATGATAAAAGCGACAACTACAGCACCTAGTGATAAACCTCCCATATCAGCTCCTGCAACTCTCCCAACTTGTTCGGCAGTAAACCCAAGTTTTTCAGACCAAGCCGAGCTGATAACTGGAATTCCTACCATTACACCATAACCAACAAGTCCCATATACAAGGATAGTGTTACAGATCTCCAGTCATCAAATTTTGTTTTTGTTTGATTAATTTCCATATGTTCTATCCTTCAATATTGGCGCGCCCGGAGAGATTCGAACTCCCGACCACCTGGTTCGAAGCCAGGTACTCTATCCAACTGAGCTACGGGCGCATGATTTGTGTAAATATTATTCCTTTTGAACAATTGTATCTAAGACTAAGTGCTTTTTTTTGAAATCACAAAACTTTCATTATTGAACCAAAGACCGCCATATTCTTTTAATATTTCTGCTGTTATTTTTAAGTACTCATTAGACTCTATTATCGGTTCTATTTGATCGTCACCAATTTGATTTACATATACGGCTGCATTCCAAGCTGCAAATAATGTTGAGGTACCGATACTATCTTCAAGCTCATTAGACATGACATGCATCTTGTAACGAATTAAGGATTTTTCATCAGAACCTGATAAAAAATTATAGTTTTTTGACTCTCTTCCTAATTCAGTTTTTACTGCTTTAGTTAATTTATGCCTATCAACTGGAAAAGGATTTTCATCAGGCCAAACTTTTCGAATTAGTTGCAATGCAGGATCATTGCCATATGATTGAACTCCAAGCAATCTTCCATTACTTGATAATGCTCTTGAAAGAGGTGCTAATACATTTTTTGCCTTTATTCTTGCACTAACTCTTGCTCTCCATGGCTGGGAAGCAATAATCAAATCATAGTTACCTTCAACTTGCCCTGGCTTTGGTATCACATCATTTAATAAAAATTTATGATCTTTTCGGTAAATCACCATGACAGAGGGTCTAATGTAAATTGGGTTGCCGGTTAGTTTACTGGATTTAACTTTCCACCCATCAATTAGAAATTCATTCAAATCTCTTAATTGTTCTCCATATTGGTGGGAGCTTTCTCCATCTAACTCAACATTTTGCCAATTTAAAGCAGCCGCTAAATCGACATTTTTTGGTCTAAGCCACGGTGCTTCAGAATAGTGCATATTGGTAACTACAATCACAGTTGCGGGATGCTCCACAAATCTATCTGATAACTTAGATAAAGAGATTCGAACATCTTCTAAACTTATTTCTTTGGCGACTACAAGAAACGGCATTATAGGATATCTCCTGTGCAACGCTCTAAGAAGATGAGATAAAATAGTAGCGTCCCCCATTCCAGCATCGAACAATTTTAGTGCCGGCGGAGTTGGTTTTAGATATTTCAACTCTTTAGCGGCCCTCTGAGCAATCTGCCATTTTTCATTGGTTGTATTGATGAAAGAGAGATAATTTTGACGATTATCATAGAAACGTTTTGTTTTATCTGATTCAGAATTTTCTGTGTTTGAATTTTTTTTGACGACTTCAGTATTTTCACTGGAAACTTTTTTTATCTCAGATTGACTCTTCTTTGAAATAAATTGTCTTATTTTTTTACTTGTTTTTAAAGTAACGTCATTGCCATTTCTTAATCGTGATACTAATTTTCCGTCATTTACTGATAATCTTCCAAATGTAGAGACAGCCATTTTGTGTTCATTGCAATAGGCTTCAATTACTTCAAGTAAATTTTTTATCTCGTATGACATAATTTATTTTAAATAGAATAAGTGGGCAATATACCATTTATTTTGTTTATTAAGTATCTTTTATATAATTTATTTAGTATTTCCCACTGATGAATCACATTAAAAACATGTGGTTTAGAGATTTATGAAAAATATTTGCCCACTTTTCTTAGATATACTTTATCCAGAAGCTGCAATCATCCCACCGTCAACTACTATAGTTTGTCCGCATACCCATGATGAAGCTCTTGAGCATAAATACATAGCTGTCCCTGCTATATCTTCTGGTGAACCCATACGTTTTATAGGTATTTTTTTTATAACTTCTGAAGAAAGCGCTTCATTCTTAGCAATATGGGATGTCATTTTACTGGGAAAGAATCCTGGCGCTATTGCATTTACATTTATATTGTATCTCGCCATATCAGCACCTAAATGCCTAGTTAAATGGATAAGTGCCGATTTACTTGAAGAATAAGAATAAGTTGGCATTAATGGATGTGTTATGCCATTAATCGATGCAATATTTATTACTCGAGATGGATTATCTTCTTTCCCAGATTTTTTTAATAATGGAAGAAATTTCTGTGTTAAGAAAAATGGGGATTTTAGATTTATATCCATTACTTTATCCCACCCCTTTTCTGGAAAATCTTCAAAAGATGAAGCCCATGCAGTTCCAGCATTATTAATCAATATATCTATTTTTGATTCATAACTGCCAATCTCTTCGAATAATCTATTTATTCCGTTGGTATCTGAAAGGTCAGATTGAATTGCTATGCATTTACCGTTTGATGAAAATTCTTTACGTTTTTCTTCTAAGGCATCTGCTTTTCTTGATGTGATATATGTTTTTACGCCATTTTGAACGAAGGCTTCAGCAATCATTGCACCTATCCCACTAGATCCACCTGTTATGATTGCCGTTTTTCCCTCAATTGAAAATAAGTTTTTCATAAAATGCCTATCATTGTTTTGTTGTAAGAATACTTTCTAATATTTTTAAGAACTCTTTTATCTCTTCTATAGAGTTATAATGCACGGGCCCTGTTCTGATGACACCTCCGTTCTCATATAAACCAAGATTTTTCACCACCTCAATAGCATAGCTGTGACCACTCCAAACAAAGATATTATTCTTTCCCAGTTCTTTCGCAATCACTTCAGGATGAACTCCATCTACACTAAAAGAAACAGTTGGTAATCTTCTGTCCATTGCATCTGATTGTGTTATTCCTTGAATCTTAATTTTTTTTAAATTACTTAGACCTTCTATTAAATATAAAGTTAATAATTTTTCATACTCAAACAAATAATCCAGCGCTGCATGAACATATTTTGTACGCTGACGATCAAAAGCACGTTCTTTTTGAAATTGTCCTGCGAACTCTTTACCAATCCATGCAAAATAATCAACAGCTGCAGTCGTCCCAGCCATTCCTTCGTGACTCTGTGTTCCTGTTTCGAAAGACCCTGGAAGTTCTGATGTGGCAGGTCTCACTTTATAAGGTTGAAGCGTTTGCATTATTTCTTTTCTGCCCCAGAGAATACCTTGATGTGGGCCAAAAAATTTGTAAGAGGAGCAAACAAGAAAGTCACAATCAATCTCCTGCACATCTATTGCTACATGAGGGGCTAATTGAACGGCATCTATATACGTCAAAATTTTCTCATTTTTTGCTTTTTTACATATTGTTTTAATATCATTTATTGTTCCAATTAGATTACTAGCACCCCCAACACAAATAATTCTGGTTTTTTCAGAGAATAATTCATCTAATTGATTTAAATCGAATTCAAAGGTTTCTTTATCAAAAGTTAGCCACTTTACTTTTAATCCTATGTCTTCGGCTAAAAGCAACCATGGGGATATATTTGCATCATGATCCATTCTTGAAAGAATAATCTCATCACCTTCCTTAAAAAGACGGCCTATAGATCGAGAAATATGCAAAGTAAGAGTGGTCATATTTTGACCAAAAATAATTTCTTCCTTATACCGTGCATTGAGAAAATCAGCCATACTTTGATGAAATTCATCTAATATCTTATCAACACGATTGGATGTTTCGAATCCTCCCTGAATATTTGCATTTGATTCAATCATGCATTTTTTCATGGCATCAGCGACCTCTATAGGCACTTGGGTCCCAGCTGGATTATCAAAATAAATTCGTTTTCGGCCAGAATCTTCTATTGATAACGCAGGAAATTTACTTCTAATAGTTTCCAAGTGATAGTTCATATAATTTAATCCTCCCTGCAATAATTAGGGTCATGATTGCCTATAGTTTTGAAGCTCATATATGTTGATGACGCAAGAGTTGCGAAGCCAGGCATTCCATTGTCATTCTGTGTATCTGTAAAGATTGCGTGCTCCACATACATATCATATTTCTGGCCAGGCTCTAATTTCCCTGCAGGCACAGAATATTCTGAAGCCTCATAAGTTAAATATCCATTTTTTTCAAAAGGTCGGCCACTGTGGACAATATCCTCTATATTGCAACTGTCGATAGCAACAAAAATTGGATCATCCAGTATCTTTTTTGGGTCTTTTTTTCCTACACTGAATTCGGGCCAGGTAATAATTAACTCTTTTTCTGAATCCACTTCATTTATTTCTATTTTTTTTTCATTTTGTATAAAAATAATTTTTGGATGAGGGGGAAATGAAGAATTTTTGTAACTTACAATACTATCTTTAACCTTCCCTTCGGATGTTTCAAAACTAAAACTATAATCTCCCATGGGAAACTCATCCTCAAGACTTTCATAACTATCTAACATTGCACTAATGTACATCACATCGCCTATTTCATCAGATTCAGAATATCTGTATTCAAGACTTTTAATTTCACCAGAAATTTGAGGTAGTTGGACAGTAGCATTCTTAACTGTTCCACCATCTGTTATGAAAATTTCAGCAAAAAACAATGGTTCTAATTGTTGAAGTGAGCCGTCATTGATTTGTTGATACCTTGATACCTTACCCGTACCAAAAAAGGTCACATCTTTTTGTGTAAGAATGTTTTGTTTAGTTTCGCAGCCAGATGCAAGACAAAGACATAAAGTTAAAGTTCCTAGCAGACGGTACACAAATTCCCCTATCTGAAGCGATTCATAATGTTTGCTAGCTCTTTTTTTCCTGGACCAAGATCATCATACAAAATTTCAGACAATGGCACAGAGGATGATCCTGAACTCTCATGCATATCATCAGCCTCTTTATCTATATAGAGCAATCCAGTTATAATCTCTTGCTTAGCTTGACTCTCTCGCAAATACGAATAAGCTCCGGCTCTGCTCGTTGGATCATAGTTTTTATCTACTTTTCGAAAAACAATTTTACTCCCATCATGCAGAGAGACCGGCATTGCCTCTCCTTGTTTGTATTCTGTTAATATCTCTTCTGCTGGAGGAACAAAATCAGTATCTATCACCTCATTTTGGGTTTTTCTGACATGAGAATAGCTTTTTGTGGACTCTGGGTTGTCATTGAAAGTTACACACGGACTAATAATATCAAGTAAGCCAAATCCCTGATGAGATATTGCGCCTTTTATTAGTGGAACCAATTGTTCTTTATCACCCGAGAACCCTCTTGCAACA
>Ga0208277_1000163_pt1 | contig 38569 bp, 45 predicted proteins | sample ETNtaG_5_FD_185782 | JGI IMG/M metagenome (GOLD analysis project Ga0208277, IMG submission 185782) | Marine microbial and viral communities from oxygen minimum zone, Eastern Pacific Ocean - ETNP201406SV205 (SPAdes) (version 2) | ecosystem: Environmental > Aquatic > Marine > Oceanic ...
TGTCATTAAAATAACATGGCATGATCTTAGACATTATGTTGCTAGTAAATTAATTGTTACTAATGGCTTTGGTGAAGAAGATCTAAAAAAGATCTCTAATTTTTTAGGCCATGAAGAAATATCTACTACTCAAAGAGTGTATGCTCACCTTATTGCCTTACAAGGACACCAGGATGAGAAGACACAGGAGATGGTAGCAAGTTTATAATGAACATGTTACTGTAAGATAGTTTTGTCTTACAATGAAACGGAGGAGAGGGATTGAAAGATCCCTCTTTTTTTTTGGAGAAAATATGACTGATAAATTATTTACAGTAGTAATGAAAGTACACGGAATAATTCCTGTGAAGGAAGAGCAAGAATATATTGATGCTCTTCAGTATTTATTGGACCGTGGAATGTCATATGATCTAAATGACTTCGTTACGGATGTAACAAATTTGTATTTAAAAGAAAATCGACTGAGCATCCCTCCAGAAATCATAAATTGAGAAATTTGGATCTCCAGGAAGCCCATAGATACGATTTAAGTAATATGGGAATAGTAATCCTCATAAAACACATGATTTTGTTCTATGGTCTTTAAAATGGTTTTTAGCAATGGCGACAGATTTTGGTCTGGAGATTCGGACTCTCTAGCTCCCCAGGAGACTATCAATGAGGTAATAATAAAACCTTGGTCCTAATCCTGTTTCTTCCTAACTCCTTTATTCTTTAAATATTCTTTTCCTCCTGGAAGAGTTATAGGTTTGTCTTTTCTGTTATTTGCTCTTTGGCTCATCGCCATCTTTATCTGACTTCGTTTCATTTAATTTACCCCTAATCTCTTCCCATGTATTTACACCCCAATTTCTAAAAACTTTAGCCTGGCGGTTATGAGAATATTTTCCCTTACTGTTTTTTTCTTTAGCCATCGATATTTACACATTCCACTTGTTCATGTTTCTTGAATGGCTTTGGTGCCATTGCATTAATGAGTGCTAAAAACACTAGGACCATTATTAATTGAACCCTAATCCATCCCCATTCATTCTTTTTTGTCATTGCTTCTATTTGCCCTTATTAAAAATTCTTCAGCTTTCTGAAGCATGAATTTTTTCGATACTTCCATTTGATAGACCTTGCCCTCTACTGCTACCTTGACCATGTTCTCCGTTGGGATTATCAACAAATCTAAGTAGTGCGTTTTTACTATAGTAGAATCTTGATCCTTGCTTAAAGTTTGGAATTTTGTTTCCTCTAGCAAGACGGACAGTTCTTTGTTGATACTTTTTTTCTGACGAAGCAAAGAGGATAAGCGAAGCTTCTTTAGTCGTAATAATGTTCGGCCATTCATCTGTTTCATAAACTCCCATATTATTCTCCATTTGAAAACAAGGTACATCCAGCTCGTTTTTCATAACCATTGCTAGTTTTCTCTTGTAAGCTAAAATTCAGGTTTACCTCATTTCTTGCACACCAATTTGCAAACCCATCTATAACTTCTTGCTCCTGGGCCGAGAAATCATCTCCACCTTTTTTATTTGGAAATAAGCTGGCAGAAAAAACTGTGTTGCCTATATTATCTGTTCCATCCCAATTCTTGGATAGATCTTTGTGTATTGTAAATCTTTTTGAATTACCGAATATTGGTCTTTGTCCCATATTGTCTCCTATTTAAGTTATTGTTAATTTTTTGGTTTCGTATGTATCTTCCAAATCCTTCATTAAATCTGGATATTTTTTTTCTACTGCCTTTAAGAAATCACCATTGTTATTCCATAGTGCTTTTAGAGCTGGCATTACCTCTGCTGATTGTATTTCAACTTTTAATTCTTCAATGCTTTCCGTGGTAACTTTTTGATCTTTTGTTGCTTTTTTTGGATCTAAAACTTTAGGCTTAATATTTTTTTTCCCAGGTACATGGCCGTCAGTATCATTGCCTGTAGCAATGTTAAACATCAGCGAAATAATATATCTTTTTAAATAAGTAATATCAGATCCGAAGCCTTGCATGTCGTTGCCTTTACCCAGGCTATGCTCTTCTGGAAATTTAACTTTTGTAGCTGGTGATAGAGATCCATTTCGATGAAGGACCTGACATATTAAATAATCACCTTGTATTGTTGCAAATGGTGTTATGCCACAGTCTGGTGCAACTTCTCTAATTGCATCCACAATATCATCATAAGTGGCATATTCGCCTGTATAGCTGGAACCACTTTTTTTTACTCTTCTCATTTTACCTTGAAATGTAACAAGGGCATCGGCTAGTTCTGGATCCATGCGATCTTTGAAATCAAACATTTCAATTTGGTTTGGATCACCAATAACTAACTCTGTACTATATTCATTTTCCATTTGGATAAATTCCTCCCTTGGCTAAAATTTTATTTCTTTCTTTGACTTCAGTACCAGCAATTGGATATTGCTCTGCATGTAAAACTTCTTTAAACTTTCGTTCTGCTTTGCACATTGATTCGGCATCATCTTTTGTGAAATGATTGTAAATATCCCAATGCATTTCTCCATCGGCATCAACCCATACAAAACTGTAATCGTAACTTTCTTTTCTTTTTCTAATTGGCATTAAACCCCCACATAATTCTTGCTTCTTCTAAAAAATCTGGATTGATATTCTTCCAGGACCAATCACTAAAATCTGGAACAACAGATCTTATGACAGACAATATTAAATCTTCCTTGCTGTAATCGTTTGCCATCGCATAATCATAAGAAGCTTTTAGATTATGTTCGTGAGCTTTCAACATGGCCAAAATATTTTCCCAAGCATTTACAAGGCTAGGTTCAGATAATAAAAACTCTTCCTCATGCTCATCGAAGATCCTGTACTCATCTTCATTGGCTACTACTAATGATGGCCGTCTTTTGTTGTGTGCGTAATATGCTGAGACCTGATTGAGCCAACTAGGAGTTAGTATGCTGGGGAGCTTACCTTTGCCAATGGTCCTAGTTCCATCTTTCTTTATGTAAGAAGAAACAGAAGGGCATTTGATTTTTAGCTCAATCTGGTCTGAAAAATCAGGCTTAAAATTATATGGAAGTGCTATCCCAGGAACATCCTCCATAAAGATATTGGTTTCTCCTCTTAATCTATTTATGCCTAATCTTTTCATTGCTTCCAGGATGCCATTAACTGCTTGTTCAACAGTATCGTCTAAGGCATCCAGGCAAGCTTTATGCTTTAAGTCATCATTTGGTGCATGCTCAAATGGTGTATAATTAATTAATTCTTGTCTTGCGTCTTTTTCAACTTCAATGTTTGTTTGTTTGTATGTTTTTTCTAATTCATCTGGATCTAATAACCTGGCATCAACAATTTTTTGAACAGTTCTGCCCATTATCATTGGAGCAGAATCGTACTTGTACATCTTTATAATTCTACCAGCTTGTTCCTTATTAATTTCGCCATCTTCAATCTCACCTTTAATAATTTTCCAGGCATAATCTACTCTTGGCCTAACATAGCATTTATCAAAAACAGCTCTACTGAAGTGTCTTGTCCCAGGGTTACTGTGGTGCAGATAATTAATTGTTCTTGCCCAATCTGGTGCTAAATTTTTAACCACTTAATCCTCCCTGTAAACTAGATCAATAAAAATATCTTACAGAGATTACTAAGAGAATCAACTAGGTGAATCCTAAAGTTATACACAGTTTATAAACAGACCATCTAAATGTAACCATAAGCAATCAGCATATAGTATTTAGGATCATGTTGGTTCATTAATATGCAAATATTTATCCACAACTTTTTTTCTCCAGGGCAAAAAAAAGGGACCAATTAAGGTCCCTTGATTTGAAAAATTTACATTCTGTCATGCATTAAGAATTTTAAATGCATCATAAATACTTCTTGAATCCATTACATGGTCTGCAACCGATTGAGCTTTTATTTCTTTTAGGTACATCGTAAAAACTCTTTTGAATGTACCAGACTCATTACATGCGTCTTCTAGGTAATCGCCATTTAAAATATCGTTTGTTCGCTGACAAACAAAAGTATTTAAATCCTCCCAGGTATCAATATTTTCAGCCATATTTTTAATTATATCTCTACCTTCAACATGGCCAGGATTTCTATCAAGATAATATCTTGTAGTGTAAAAAGGGTACACGGCTACAAGTATCTCAGCATAATCTACAGAAAGCAATTCTGATGGTATGGTCATTAGTATTCCTCCTCTACAGATATTGTTGACTGCTTCAGAAATACTCCTGATGCGGATGCATTTGTGATTACTGATAAAACAGGAGTGGCCCAATCTAACTCAATACCATTTAAGTTTAATCCTTCTGGTAGATAAGATTTTTTCATTCCCCAATATGGATCTACTAATTCATATGTTATCGGAGCTTGCTGATTTCTTCTTGGCTTTTCATAAAGCATGCCAGCTAAAATATTGTCAGATCCCATTAATTTACAAATACATAGGTTTTGCAAAGATCCCTTGTGAACAATGTTTTGAACAATTGGTGAGTTTAAAAATATCCAATAATGATAATCGTCATAGTAAAATTCATCATAATTTTCAAAAGGTTTTGTCTCTTCACCATCTGCGTATATTAAGGCATTAAGTCCCCAATCTTCTGCATTTTTAAAAATATAGTGATTGTACATTGTTGAAGTTAAACTCATTGGCGGAACAGTATGGTCAAACACTTTAACTTGTCCCTGGCTATGATTAAACTCACCTATGACAGGCATCTTTCCTGGAACCAATGTATCATAATACAACTTATCTTTTGGTGTCTGCTTCCCTGTTAATAAACTAAAAGCATCAACCATAATTGCATGATTAATAATAAAATACTTAGAATACATTTGAGCCATGTCCCAGCCAATTGGTCCTTTACCATTTCTGTGTTTTGAAATGGTGGCCGTATCAACCTCCAAAACTTCGGCTATATGTTTTTGCTCAATCTGGTACTTTAAAATAATGTTGTTGAGTGTGTTTGTATATTTACCCTCAACAGGCTTTGCTAACTTCTTCAGATTTAAGTCTCCCTCAATAGATAACTGTTTATCATATGTTGACAGCTCCTTCTCAAGTAGATCATCTGCAAAGTTTCTTCTTAAGTTACTTGGGTTCATTTTCCTAATCCTCTCATCCTCCATTAATAAATAAATTTTTAGGCTTGTCTTCCTGAGATCTTAGTTTAAGATGAATTTAAATGTCAATCAGATTAGTTCTGAAAATATCCCAAAACTGTTGATAACTTATGCAAGGAGATTGCAATGGATTTACAAACTTGGGTTAAGAATCAGGAAAAAAAGTCTGGTAAAAAATTAACCCTCAAACAATTAGCAAGCAGATTTGGTGTGGCCAATGGATCTATCGTTAGGCGATGGATGCTACCAGCCAACCATAAAGATTTTAATTTTCCAGAACCAGAAAACATTGTTGCTGTCCAGGAGTCGACTATGGGCGAAGTAACACCACATGATTTTTATTCCTGGTACGAAGCTACAAGAGAGGACATGACAGATGAACCAACAATTAATGGATAATATTGAAGAAGATATTTTTACTAACCCACTTGATGTAAAGGCCCATGAGAGGTTCTTTATTGTTGCCGAGCAACTCAAGTATTGGGAGATGGAAGGATTTACTCCACAGGAAGCTATGGAAGCCCTGGACCTAAAACCCACACGATATACAGGCAAGGGATTTTACCGTGCAAACTTTTATGATGTCGGCCTGGCAATGATCAAACATTATAAATGGCTGATGAAATGACAGGATGTGAGATCTGTAAAATAACGGAAACCAATCCATGTCCAAACTGTAACGAAGAGACAATTCTTTCATGGAAGATAGCCGTATCATTTGGAGAACAAAATGGAGATTAGTTACACTCTTACTTATTTTGATGTTTTTGGTATCGCAACATTGATTGCATTGTATATCAATTATCTCATGTCAAAGAAATGATATGCCCAGGAAGAAAATAATATGTGTTGGGAAGTGTTTTATTTGCCAGACGAAACACTACGCACATTTAGGTGGATGGGTATTCAATGGATCTGGCAAGCTTCTCTGCTACGAGATAGACCATGAAGGACAACTCCGAAGAGACTGCTTCAAAAAGGCCCAAACTATCGGAAGATCAGAAATGGATGTTACTTTTCAAGGACCTGGATCTCGGTCTGGAGAAGATGACACCACGGTATTATTGGGATTGCTTAAAGAGGATTTACAATGACTTCAAAATGTGATACTGAACAAGCTAATTATAAGCAAGACACATCTACGACAGAGGGCTTGCTTAAAGCCTTAAACCAAAAACATTCTTATAAAAAAGCAGATAACAGCAAGCTAATTATTAGCATGCTAAAAGATGCTACGAAACATTGTAGCCCTGATTATATAAAAGCTAAAGATAGAGGACTAAAAGAGGGCTATGTCCAATCACAAGCCAATAAGAAACTTTCCATAGCAAGCAAGAACATGTCCAGAGATGGCTGGGCCAAATTGGCATACCAAGTATCGAACATGACGATTAAGGAGCTTAAGGCTTGGATAAAAACCTAAAAGCTCGCATCAAGGATATAACAGATCACGGCATTAAAAAGCTCGATGATCTTTTTGACGAAGCATGCCGAACAGAGAGGGGACTTCCATCAGTACGACACAAACACAAGCTCACCTATTGGCCTGACTATAAGACAGATTGGTTAGCCTATGGATATGGCAAGAGCAAGACACGATTACCGAAGCCATCACCACAAGAGCTGGATAGATATGACATAGCCTGGCAGATCTTATTGCTCTACTGCGAACCAGAAGAGAGAAGGCTAATATGGTCTGTTAATATGACAGGAGCTTACCGTGATAGAGGACCTAATTGGGCCAAAGTAGCAAAGCAAATGCACTTAGATCCACGAACCGTGAAGAGACGCTACCTGGATGCTTTATACAAGCTATGGTATGTCAAGCTACCAACAGCACAAAATGTGTTGCCAATGACACGAAAAAAGGCTACTAATTGATAACCTAGGGCTTTTGTGTCCTCTCCTTCCAGGTTAACTAAAAGACACAACCTTTCTAAAAATATAACCCTCCTCCCTCAAGGCTTGATACAGCCGTAATGCTGTATGCTCTAGGCAAGCCTAACACGGAGATAAAGGACAAGATATGCTAGAGACAATTCAAGACAAGATATTAAATCTATTTCATAACTTAACACCAAGAGGACTACAGATCCTTTTAGGTAGCACATTAGCTGGTGCAATAATATTGCTGATCATCTAATGGCACGAGTTAACAAGAAGACATTCCAAAAGATATTAGACCGTATAGTAGACGGTGAGAGCCTGACACAGATCTGCAAGGATGACGATCTACCATCTGATAGAACAGTCTTAAGACATGTACAAGATAGCGAAGAAGACTTTGAAGCATACATGAAGGCACGAGCCTTACAAGCTGAGAAGATCCATGACACTATGATGGACATGTGGAACGAAAGCTATCCAATAGATGTTAAAGAGAAACACACAGAGATATTGAGAAGAGATAAGACAAGCTATTGGCTAGACAAGAGACGAACACAATTACAACCAAGAGGATCTTTGCGTAACAAAGTAGAAGACAAGAAAGAGTCTGGTGAGATAACGATTAGATGGGGAGATGACAATGGGTAAGATGTCTTATGCTAACATGCTTCCTCCAGGACAAAAGCCTACAACTGATCAAAGCAATACTAGACGAACAGGGCCAAAGGATCTTGGAGGAAGACCAACTAAGTATGCCTTCAAGAGACCAAGCATTAATATTCGATAGGGCTGATACACCGTTGTAGTATGCATGGCCCTGTCGTTGTTCATACGCACATGCGATTGGCGACAGCTCCAGGGGTACGGCTCCCTTAGTTATTGGCTGAGTTCTGCGGTTAAATCAATCGCATCAACACATACATCAACATATATACGAAAAACCTGGCACCTACCCCTAAAAAAAGTCGCCTGGGTTCTAGTAGCGTATTACACCGATCAAGGAGTCACACACATTGCCTGAGATAGTTATTCCATATACTCCCAGAGAATTGCAAAATGAATTGCATACTAATCTGGATAAGCATAGATGGGCCGTCATAGTCTGCCACAGAAGATTTGGCAAAACAGTTATGGCTATAAATCATTTGCTTCGAGCAAGTATTCTTTGCGATAGGCCTAATCCTAGATTTGCCTATGTAGCTCCAACATATAGACAGGCGAAATCTGTGGCCTGGGACTATATAAAACAATTTACGAATAAGATCCCTGGAATAAAATATAATGAAACGGAATTGCGATGCGATTTGCCCTCTGGTGCCAGGATAACTTTATTAGGATCAGAAAACCCAGATAGCTTAAGAGGTATTTATTTAGATGGATGTGTTATCGATGAGGTAGCGGATATGCCTGAGAGTATCTTTCCAGAAGTTATCAGACCAGCTTTATCAGATAGAAAAGGGTTCTGTTATTTTATTGGGACTCCTAAAGGTCATAATATGTTTTTTGATCTATACGAAAATGCACAACAGCAAGAGGAATGGTACTCAGTAGTTTATAAGGCGAGTGAGACAGAAATATTAGATGAGGAAGAATTAGAACAAGCTTCTCAGACTATGTCCTCTGATCAGTATGCCCAGGAGTTTGAATGTAGCTGGGTAGCAAATATACCTGGTGCCATATACGGCCAGGAGCTAGAACAATTGCAAGAGGATGGCATGATCACAACGGTGCCTTATGATCCATCCCAGCGAGTAGATACATGGTGGGATCTCGGACTAAATGATTCGACTGCTATTTGGTTTACACAAACATCCAGAGGTGGAGCTGTATCGGTAATAGATTATTATGAGGTCCGCAACGAAGGCCTTCCGCATTTTGTACATGTATTAGAACAGAAGGATTATTTATACGGTACCCATAATGCACCACATGATATTGAGGTCCGTGAATTAGGGACAGGAAGATCTAGGAGAGAAGTCGCCTATGATCTAGGAATAAATTTTCGAGTGGTTCCGAAACTTCCCCTGGAAGATGGGATCCATGCCGTGAAGATGTTACTGCCGAGATGTACCTTCGATGTAAAGAATTGTAAGGATGGTGTAGAAGCCCTCCGACATTATCATAGAGCATACAATGAACGGACTAGAGCTTTCAGAGCTACTCCTGTTCACGATTGGACCAGCCACGGTGCCGATGCTTTTCGGTATTTGGCAATAGGTATGAAACAACAAAAGATGGAAAAAATTCCGCAAGCTTATGCAGATAATAAGTGGGAGCCATTAAAAGATAGGAGACAAGCCATTGGCTAAAAAGAAAAAGGTTTATGTGCCTGTTGAATCACAACAGCAAAGTAATAAGAATGATTTATTAGAGCAAGATCCTGTTGCTCCAAAGGTCGAGCCGTACACAACTCCTTTTTCACAAAAGACAACTTACACAGATCCAACAACAGGCAAGAGCATAATGATTAGGCCTGGGGAAGGTGTAGATCCGACAATGATAAATGAAGGTGAAACAGTTATCCCTGATGATGTTGTTATTGTTAAGGATATGGTTCAGCGAACAAAAGAAATGCTGTTAAGAAGGTTTGGCCGTAAAAATACTATTGTTACAGGACCGATGGGATTAATGACTCCTGTTACCGTTATGCAAGCCACAGCTTTTGGAACAGAAGAGGGAGCTGATGTAACAGCAACAGCAGAACAATTAGGCCTAGTAGCAGAAACAGATTTAGATCCAACATTAGATTCTTACTTAGAGAATTACATGTTTGAATCTTCATAGGCGGAAAAAAAATTTTAAAAACGACAAGGAATTAAGATGGGTGCAACAAATATAGATTTGAGTAATATTATTGATCCAAGCCTACTGCAAGCTCAAGTGCAACAGGCTGGGTTAGATAGCTCTACTGAAACTTTAGGTGTTGGTCCCAATGCCACAACAGGAGCAACTCTTCTTAATACGGAAGTCGTAGATACTGAAGGAGCCAATGATGAAACTACTGACACAAGTTCTCTTGCAAGTAGCCAAGACCTTAATATTAACACCTCTTTACTCTCTCAAACATCAGATCAATCTAGTGATCAAGCTTCTGGTGATAACATCTCTACTGCTACTGATAGTGCTAGTATCGATGTTGAGTCTGTAACACCTGATTTTTTAACCGATCAATGGAGATCAGATAACATAGGCTTTGGTGGAAACAACTCTACCTGGCAAGAAAATACTGACGGCACATTTACACAAACAATGCTGATAGATACAGGAGCTTTTGGAATAACAGGAGATATAGGAGGTATATCTGAGCCTATAGATGTTCAATATAAATGGGATGCTGATGGAAACTTTATTGGCCTGGCTGATGGAACGGAACAAGCTAAAGTAACAGATAGTGAATCTGACGAAACTGAAGACCTGGATCTTGATAATACAGAGGATTTAGATCTTGATAACACCTCTACGATCAACACAGAGCCAATCACATTAGATGATGGTAACTTTGCTTATGCATTTGATTCAGATGGTAATGGCGAAATAGACACATATAGAATTACAGACTCTGCTGGTATAGAGCTTGAAACTATATCATCAGATGAATTTACAGGAACAGGATATGTTTCTGGTAGCGAAACACAAACAGGAACAGTCGGAGCTGATGATGCTTCAACAGATGCTATGTATCTTGGTCTTGTTGATAGCATTAAGGCTGGTTTAGAAAAAGACGAAAATCATAAGACAGGAGTTTGGCTTACAGGATCTACAGATGAAGATGGCGATGGTATACCAGATGGTATTTTAGTTACAGGACTATCTGCTGATAATATTTCAGAACATACTTTTGCGGATGGATCTAAAGGATTTAAATATTCTATAGACATTCCAGGTAGCTGGTTAACAGGAGAAGCCACAGCAACTAGCATATACTTTAATGAGAATGGTCAGGTTGTTGGTCAAGATGGTAAAGGCTATGAAGGCATGGATCTGAAAACAACTGTTAAGACTGATAGCGATAGTGATACAGAAAACACAACAGATTTAGATTCAGAAACACTTGATGCAATTAGAACAACATTGAATGAAATCCTTGTTGATACAGGATCAGATGTAACAAATGAATTTGCCGAGCTATATAATGAGATCTCTGGTCTATTTGCTACAGGAGATGATGGTGTATTAACGGCTGATGATGAACAGCAACTTCTGGCTTTCTTTAATACAATGATTGATCAAGGTACTGATACAGGGGTTGTCTTATCATCCAAAACTATGACGGATTATTTTAATCTGGTTAAGGAATATACAGGACAATATAACGGAGTTATATCAGAAGCAGATCTTGATACCTTCCTTGCTGATTGGTTATCTGAATCGAAACTCTTTGTTTCTGGATTAGATAATTCACAGAAATGGAGCCTGGAGAATATTACTGATCACGGCCAATATGAAAATTTACAAAACCTTATTGAGCTTGTTTATGGTGAAGGCAGAACATTAACAGCCGAAGAAGCTATGCGGTATCTCACAAACTACTCATGGAAGTCTGAAGGTAAAGGCTGGTTATATGGTGTAGGTGGAGACAGCATTGCAGATATAGATCTTAGTGTTACAAACTTCCTTGTTGGTCAGATGGTCCTTAATGCAGAAGGTACTGATCAAGAATATGTAACTAGCTTCTGGTTATCTAATGATGATCTGGACCTGGAAGCTTATGGCTTAACTTTAGATATGATAGCGGAAGCTTGGGGAACAACTGTAGAAGAATTAAAAGTTAATACAGCCAAAGCTAAAAAAGACAAGAACAAGAAAAAATCTACAGGAACATTCTTTGCTCCAAAAGATGTGGTTAGAATTGGAGATGAAGATCCAGGATCCTCACCACAAACAATAACAGGCAAGGGCGGAAGAAGTAGAACAAAACCAAATACATTATTGGGCGGTAGTGTAATGACATCAACTTTAACAGGATCAAATTAACATGGCGGAAGAAATTATAGATGTAGAGCCTTCTTTAAACGAAGACACTAAAAAAACAGCAACAAAACTTTTAGATAGATTGGCTTCATTAGAAGTAGCAAGAGAGTCATGGGAAGAACATTGGCAAGATGTGGCTGATTATATTGTTCCAAGAAAAGCAGACTTTACCAGGACTAGATCTGCTGGTGATAAAAGAATGGACAAGATTTATGATGGCACAGCTATACATGCATCTGAGCTTTTATCTGCAAGTATTCACGGAATGTTAACTTCTGCATCTACCAATTGGTTTAACTTGTGTTTCACAAACGATATGCTTCAAGCAGAAGATGAAGCAAAAGAATGGTTAGAGGGTGTTGAGCAAGTTATGTATGCACAATTCCATAGATCTAACTTCCAGGAGCAGATCCATGAGCTGTATCACGATCTCATAACATTTGGTACAGGAGTATTATATGTTGAGACAGACGGTGAAAGTGGATTTCGATTTGAAACACGACATATATCAGAATGTTTCCTGGCCGAAGATCCAGAGGGCCGTGTCGATACTGTCTATAGAAAATACAAAATGTCAGTTAGATCTGCACAAAAATTATTTGGAGAAGAAGCATCTTCCAGGATAAATAAATTAATGAAACAGGATCCACATGAAGAAATAGAAATTGTTCATGTAGTTATGCCTAGAGAAGATAGAGATGCAGAAAAACTTTCTTCTGAAAACAAACCCTTTGCATCAATCTATATTGATCCAGAGGAGAAGGTTATTATTAAGGAAAGTGGCTTTGATGAATTTCCTTACATGTGTCCAAGATATTTAAAGGCAAGTTTTGAAAGAGGTTATGGAAGATCACCAGCCATGCAAGCTCTTCCAGATGTAAAGATGTTAAACAAAATGAGTGAAGTTACAATTCGGTCTGCTGAGAAACAAGTGGATCCTCCATTGATGCTTCCTGATGATGGATTTATGTTGCCCATAAGGACTGTTCCAGGGGGACTTAATTTCTACAGAAGTGGTACTAGAGATAGATTAGAACCATTACAAATTGGAGCTAACAATCCTTTAGGCCTACAAATGGAGGACCAACGAAGACAAGCGATTAATTCTGCTTTCTATGTCGATCAGCTTACCATGGGGGTTGGCGGACCTATGATGACTGCTACTGAGGTGGTGGCCAGGACAGAAGAAAAAATGAGACTTCTTGGTCCTGTATTAGGGCGACTGCAAGCGGAATTGCTCCAACCCCTAATCAATCGCTGTTACAATATTTTAACCAGGCAAGAGTTATTTGCTCCTCCTCCACAAATTATTAGTGGACAGGATATTGATATTGAATATGTATCACCTCTTGCGAAGGCACAAAGGCAAACAGATGTACAAGCAACATTACAGATGCTTCAGATAGTACAGCCTGTTGCTCAGATAGATCCTAAGATTATTGATCACCTGGATGGTGATGGTTTAATAAAACATCTTTTAAAATCTCTTTCTATACCAGCATCAGTTACAAGATCAGACAGTCAGGTCAGATCTATTAGAGCTAAGAAAGAAGAAGAGAAGGTGGTTCAACAAGAACAACAACAACAACTAATTGATTCTGAAGTAGCTAAAAATTCTGCTCCAGCATTAGAAGCTCTTAATTCAATTCCAGAGGAGGAAATTTAATGGAAGAACAAGAAGTAGATCCGCAAGAAGAAATTAAAAGGGTACATGCTGTGTATGCTACCTTTGCTCAAAATGCGATAGGTCAGCAAGTGTTAGAAGATTTAAAAAGACGATTTCACTACAACACAACAACAGCATCAAATGAAAAAATTGACTCACATGAATTAGCATATGCAGAAGGTCAGCGATCTGTAGTGTTATTCCTCATTGGTATGGGGGAGATTGGTAAACAAGCTGAATAACAACAATAGGAGAAAGTATGTCTGAAGTAGAAGCAAATGTATCTGAACAGGCAATCCCATCAGAAGCACCAAGTGCGGATGTAGGATCTGTCAGTCAGGAGCAAACATCAGAATCTAGCTGGAGGGATAGTCTTCCAGAAGATCTAAGAGATCATAAATCATTACAACATTATGGGACTGTAGATGACTTAGCAAAAAGCCATGTACATGCCCAGCAGATGATAGGCAAAGATAAGTTAGTTATGCCTGGACAATCTGCAACAGATGAAGAGTGGAGAGAAGTGTATGCCAAGTTAGGTATGCCAGCTACAAGCTCTGAATACAACTTTGATAAAAGTGCTGGGTTAGGTGAAGGCATGGAAGTAGATGAAAATCTACTTGGATGGTTTACTGATACTGCTCATCAAGTAGGTTTAAACAATAACCAGATGGCAAAATTAGTAGAGCTTTGGAATGAGAATACAGCAGAGCTAACCAACATGAGCCAAGATGGAGCTAGACAAGCCCAGGAGCAGTCTGCATTAGAATTAAGAAAGGAATGGGGAAATGCTTTTGATGATAACTTAAATTTATCAAAAACAGTTCTTAACCAATTTTTTACAGGCCAGGATTCAGATGAGTTCCTGGACCAACAATTAGTGGATGGTAGCCGTATAGGTGATAATCCAAATTTTATACGGATGATGAGTGGTATAGGATCTTTTATCCAGGAAAGGATAGGAGAAGATTCTATTAAAGGCCTACAAGGTACAACTGCTAAAAATCCAAATCAATTACAGGATGAATTAGACAGCCTTATGGACATCAATGGTCCTTATGGAAATCCAAAACATCCTGAACACAAATCTTATGTAAGAAAAGTAGAAGAGCTATTCGCAGAATTGCACCCTGAAACTGAATAGATAACCGCAAGGCCTATACTTACAAGACTAGGACAAGACGAAAGTCCCCTCCGCAGTAGACGGTATCTACATTAACCTTGGTCCATATCTTTATGGGTAACCTATTTTTTTTAACACATTCAAATAATGGAGATAGTAATGAGTAATCAAATTACTACTGCGTTTGTACAACAATTTAGTGCAAACATTCAGCTTCTTTCTCAACAGAAAGTTAGCTTATTTAGGAGTGCTGTTAGAGAAGAATCGATAAATGGCGAGAAAGCCTTTTTTGATCAGGTAGGATCAACTACTGCTCAATTAAGGACTTCAAGACATGCTGATACTCCTCTAATTGAGACTCCTCATGCTAGACGCATGGTTTTGACATCCACATATGAAGTGGCAGATCTAATTGACGATTCTGATAAAGTTCGTCTTTTAACAGATCCTTCCTCTACATATGCTAAAGCGATGGCTGGAGCTATGGGTAGAGCAATGGATGATGCTATTATCACAAGTGCAACAGGATCAGCATTAACAGGAAAAACAGGATCTTCTTCTGTTTCTCTTACTAATACTATTGCACATGGCGGTACAGGACTAACAATTGCTAAATTAGTCGAAGCTAAGAAAAAGCTAGACGAAGGCGATGTTGATCCTACGATTGCAAGATATGTAGCAGTATCACCAGAACAAATCGAAGATCTATTAAATAACACTACAGTAACAAGCTCTGACTACAATACAGTTAAAGCTCTTGCTCAAGGTGATATTGATACATTTGTCGGTTTTAAATTTATTGTAACCAACAGACTAGGTTTAAGTAACGGAGCAAGAAATTGTTTCGCATGGGCGGAAGATGGTCTTCTTCTTGGTGTAGGTAAAAATGTTACCTCACGAATTGAAGAAAGAGCAGACAAGTCTTACTCAACTCAAGTCTACTACTGTGCAGACTTTGGAGCTACCAGAATGGAAGAATCTAAAGTGGTACAAGTAGAATGTTCAGAATAGGAGATATAAATGGCTAGTGTAAAAGCAACAAATATTACTAACATTGATGCATCTCCTTCTGTCTTAGCCAATGCTGGCGATGTTCACGGATCAGTAAGAGTTTTCAAAGACACTTACGAAGCTTCATCACTTGGAGCTGGATCAGACATCACAGTAGCGAGACTCCCAAAAGGAGCAAGAGTAGTGGACATTCATGTTAAAGCAGATGCTTTAGGTGGATCAGTTACTCTGGCCGTTGGGGATTCCGCAGATCCAGACAGATACATAACCGCCACAGCGATGAATACAGGCAACAAGCTTATTTCATTGTCAAGCGATGGTGTTATCGGATCTATCGGCTACGAGATTGGTGATGTAACAGACATTCTTGTAACTACTGCTGGAGCAACTGCTTCTGGCACAATTACAAGTGTCGTTTACTACACAGTAAGTTAGTAACCTAAATATAAGATATGGGGGCTAGCGATTGCGGTCCTCATATCGAATTTTTTACAAGGAATTATTATGGCAACATCAGAAGTCGATATATGCAATTCAGCTCTCAACATGATTGGAGCTTCAACAATATTAACATTATCAGAAGATTCAAAAGTAGGGCGGATCTGTAACCAAAGATACCCTCATGTAAGAGATGCGGTTTTTAGATCTCATCCCTGGAATTGTTTAATTAAAAGAGTAGCTTTACCAGCAGATGTAAATTCACCAGAATGGGAATTTGCTTATGCTTATACTTTACCAGCAGATTGTCTGAGAGTTTTAAAATTAGAGTACATGGATAGTGTCTACCAGGTAGAGGGAAGAAAGATTGTAACGGATGAGTCAGCTCCGTTAAAGATACAGTATGTTGCTCAAATCACAGATCCAATGCAATACGATCAACTACTTGTTGAATCTATAGCATCCAGGCTTGCATCAGATATTTCATATCCAATAATTGGATCCAATACCCTTTCAGCTCAAATGATGGACATCTATATGATGAAATTATCAGAAGCACGGTTTGTTGATGCAACCGAAGGGATGCCAGGAGCTACTGAAAATGTAGCTGATGCTGGATCTATACAAGCACACACATTTATAAATTCGAGAAGATAATATGGCAAAATCAGCACCAGCTTTTAATGCATTTACCTCTGGTGAGCTTTCTGAAAAAATGGAAGGCAGAACAGATCTGGAGAAATATTTTACAGGAGCTAGACAGATGAAAAATCTGTTAGTACATCCGCATGGTGGTGTATCAAGAAGACCTGGAACAATATTTGTTAAGGAAGTAAAAACATCAGCAAATGCAACTAGGTTAATCCCCTTTGAATTTAATGTTGCTCAAACATACATCTTAGAATTTGGAAATAACTATATTCGTTTTTACAGGGATGGAGGAATTATTGTTGATGGTGGAAACTCTATTGTAGAGACGGCTACAACATACACAACCGCACAATTATCAGATATAAAATTTGTTCAATCTGCTGATGTTATGTACATAGTGCATCCAGATCATCCTGTTAGAAAATTAACAAGAACAAGCCACATCGATTGGATCCTCTCAGAAGTTAATTTTAAAAATGGTCCAATGATGGATCCTAATATAACTCAAACAACTTTAAGGGCATCATCCAGGACAGGAACACCATATGTATATGCTAGTGATGTTGTAGGTATAAATTCTGATGCTGGATTTAAAAGTACAGATGTTGGAAGATTAATTAAGCTACATGATGGCTATACAAAAATAACTGCCCAGGTAACAACAACACTATCTTCTGGAATTTCTGATACTGATACAACACTTAACATAGCTTCAAATACAGGATTTCAAACAGACAGCCCAGGTGGATATTTTCAAATTGGTGATGAAGTAATTAAATATACATCTATTGCTGGTAACTCTGTTAACTCTGGAGTCGCAAGAGGACAGCTTGGAACAACAGCAACATCTCATAATAGTGGAGCAACAGTTACATCATTAACTTCAGTAGCAACAACTGTACAAGAAAATGAAGAATATAGAACGGAGCTAATGCCTTATGTGGCTAACACAAAAATTTCTGCTGTTGAAGGAGATCCATCTTCTACAGGATTGGAGCATAATGATAGATATGTGAACAGCGAAAAGAATTTTGTTACCGAAGGATTAAAAACAGGAATGAGTATTGAGGTCGCTGGTTTCTCAACTGCTCTAAATAATGCGACTATAGGTAATGCTAGTTATCCAGAAAAACTTATTGTCCAAGCAACAGAAGATACTCTTCTTCTTGCTCCCTCAGATGATGTTAATAATGAAGCAGTAGGACAAGCTGTATCAATTCAAGGAGCTTTGATTGATGATGAGAATTGGTCCCTGGGAGCTTTTTCATCTACGACAGGCTATCCAAGAGCAATAGCATTTTATGAAGAGAGATTAGTTCTTGCTGGAACATCTTCAAACCCACAAACATTATTTTTTAGTAAAGGTGGAGATTTTGAAAACTTTGCTACAGGAGTAAATGCTGATGATGGTTTAATTTATACCATTGGATCTAACCAGGTAAATGTTATTCGATATTTATCATCAAGTAGCTCATTGCTTGTAGGAACATCTGGTGGTGAATTTGCTGTTAGATCTTCTGGATCTGATGCACCTCTATCACCAACATCTGCACAGATAAAAAGACAAGCCTATTATGGAACATCAAATGTAGATCCTATCCAGGTAGGAAATGTTACCTTGTTTGTTCAACGGGCCAGGAGAAAAGTAAGAGAGCTTGTTTATAGCTTTGATACTGATTCATATACAGCTCCAGATCTTACAATCATGGCCGAACATATTACATCATCTGGTATTAAAGAAATGGCACATGCTCAAGAACCAGATAACACAATTTGGTGTGTTTTAAATAACGGTAAGCTGGCATGCATGACATACAGAAGAGAAGAAAATATTGTTGCATGGCATGAACATACATTAGGTGGAACCTGGACAGATACTTCCGTATCTCCAAATGTAACTTATAATTATGGTGTTGTTGAAAGTATAGCAACATTACCTGGCGAGTTAGATGAAGATGAAATTTATGTTGTAGTAAAAAGAACAGTAGGTGGAGCTACAAAACGATTTGTTGAGAGATTTAATTTCTTTGATTTTGGTACCGATGTTAAAGATGCATTTTATGTCGACTCTGGATTATCATCTTATACCAATAGTGCATTTACAACTTTTTCTGGATTAGGACATTTAGAGGGAGAAACCTTATCTGTACTTGCTGATGGAGCAACACATCCAGATGTAACTGTTTCAAGTGGTCAGGTTACATTAAATAGATCTGCAAAGGCTGTACACTTTGGATTAAAGTATACCTCAACACTTCAGACTATGAGAGTAGATGCTGGAGCAACCCTGGGAACATCTCAAGGTAAAACAAAAAGAATTTATGATGTAACAGTTCGATTGTTTAGAACAGTCGGATTAAAGATTGGTCAGAGTCCATCTGTTATAGATCTTATTCCATTTAGAAGTAGTGCCGATGAAATGGATGAAGCTTTAGATCTATTTACAGGAGACAAGACTATTGAGTTTACTTCTGGATATGACAGCGATGGGTACATATATGCAATAAGTGATCAACCATTACCTATGACAATATTATCTGTATTCCCAAGGCTACAAACTTTTGAGAGATAAATGAGATTAATACCTTTTCATCCTAACCATGTATCATTTCTTCAACAGCCTGTTAGTGGTGTTACAGAGCAAATGAGAAACCCAATTGTGAATTGGGAGGAGTGGGCCAGGGATCATGTTGATGAAGGATCTGCTTACACAGGATTAGATCAGGATGATAACATTGTAGCTTGTGGTGGTATTGTAAAACTTTGGGACCAACATGGTGATGCTTGGTTTTATGGAACACACCATTTACCAAACCACATAAAGTCTGTTGTAAAAGTTTTAAGAAAAAGTATAGAGATTATAGCAGAGCAAAAAGATTACAAAAGAGTGAGTACCCATGTCTTGGCTGATTGGGATGAAGCTCTACGATTTATAAAATTTTTAGGATTTAAAGAAGAAGGTTTTCATCCAAAGTATGGACCAAATGAAACCGATTATTATTCATATGCAAGGATATTTTAAAGGAGATTAATATGGGCGATCCAGTAACAGCAATGGTAGCAGTAGGAATGGGAGCTAGTGTAGGCGGTAGCTACATGGCTTATAAAGGAGCAAAGAAGGCTGGTAAAGCTGAACAACAAGCTCAAGAATTTAATGCTAAAGTAGCTGAAAGAAACGCAAAAGTCGCAAGGCTATCTAAAGAGCAAGTACGAAAACAAACAGAAATAGATATTCTTGATTTCAAAAAAGATTTTGAAAACTTTCAAAAAGTTTCAGCTCAAATGTACAGGGTTAATGGATTTGTTGCTGAGACAGGGACACCTCTACAAGTAATGTTGGACAATGCATATGAAGCTGAAAAAGAAGTAGCAATGATAAAACACAACAGCCAGATTGAACAGGCCAGACTTGAAGAGCAAGCAATACAAGGTGGTATGCAAGCTGATATGAACAGAGCTTACGGAAGATCTGCTAAAGATGCTGGTAGATACCAGGCATATGGTAGCCTGTTAAGTGGTGTATCTAATTTAGGTACGCAAGTGGGCCAAGCCAAAATAGCTGGAATAATTTAGGAGATAAAAATGAAAGTACCAAAGTTTACATCGCAAACTAAATCATCAGCTTCAGTAGGTAATACAAATTTAAGTATTCAAGCTAACCCAGGAGCCTTAAGTCAGGGTTATAGAGCCAGAGCTAACTTTGGAAATGTAGTATCTCAAGCTGGAGGTGCAATGTTTGATATGGGTATTAAGCTCCAGGAGATTAAAAACGCAACGGAAGCTCAAACTGTTGAGAACGAAGTTCATAAAGTTACTGAAGATTTAAAGTTAAGAGCCATACATTTGCCAGAAGGTGTTGATGCTGAAAATTGGATGAACACAGAGCTATTAAAAGTAAGAGATGCTTTTGAGAACGGAGGGAATTATACACCTCCACAAGTCGGTGTAGATAATGAATTTGAACCAAAGACTTATAACTTAGGTGGAAAGACTGATTGGAATAGTGCTGTTAAAAAATCGATAAACACAACATTTGCTAGTAATGCTAATCTGTCTAGTGTTGCTATGAAAAAAATAAACGCAACAAGATATTATAATCAAATGGTGGCATTGAGAGACGATAAAAAAGCTCATCTGATAGAATCTATAATAAATAATCAAGACACACCTGAAGGCCAAGTGGCTTTTGATAACCTCTTTGGATCTGAAGAAACAGTATTAGATGATGGAACAGTAGCTCCTGGTGTTGTTGGTCTACTAGAAAAAAATCTAAATGATGGTGTTTATAAGGACCGCCTTAAAGGTTACCTGGAAGATCTAAGAACAACAGAAACAAAAATTGCTGAAGGCTTTGCTAACAATCTTATGATACAGGCTGACATGGCAAGTGATTCAGAAGATTATGATATAGTAGAGGGATCCATGGGATCATTACTTGAATATTCAAATAGCTTAAATGATTTTAGTGAAATCCAAGATGGTCAAGGGAATACACTTAAAAGATACAAGTTATTTCCAGAAATGACATTAGCTAAAAGACAGGCTATTCAAGATCAACTTATTTCAAAAAGAAGACAAATAAGAGATGATTATTTTTCCTTTCATAAGCAAAAATTTAATTATGACAAAACAGAAAGAGAGAAAACACAACTAATAAAAACTTCAAGTCTTATTAATGAGATGAAAATTAATCCATCAATGTTCAAGGTGAGCAGTATAGATGATGCATTTAAAAACAACGAAATTTCTTATGATAGGCATAAAGATTTAATAAAATATCATAACGACTTAAAGACCAATAAAAACATAAAAGCTGATAATTTAAGCAATATAATATTTAACCAGGAAATATCTGATGCTTATGATGAAGCTAGACTTAATCAACTTGAAGTTGAAACTTCATTGCTTTTCCAATCTGATCAAATCGGAAAAGAGGATTTTGATTTTAGAATTAACGCAATTGATACTTTAAGAAATGGTAATGATTTGCAATTTAATAAGAATGTACAATTCTTTAGAAAAAATCTAAAAAATAGAATAGGTGCTATTGATGGTATTGTTACCCTGGGAGATCAACAAGACGAAATACTGAATAATACTATAACAAGGTTTAACGAGCTAACTCAGGTCGATCCTGTTACCAGGAAAGGCCTAACCTATAGACAGCTTCAAAGTGCCTATAATGTAGTCATACAAGATTTCTTTTCTCAAAATACAGAAGCTATAACACAAATTTTAACTTCCAACCAAGCTCCATTGCCTAACAAACAAGTTATGAGTTATGTACAATTGCCTGATGAGACTAAAGACATGCCATATTCAGAAAGAATAGCTATGTTTATTGCTAATGATGATGATGTAAGAGAAACAATAGAATCAGCAATAAATACTGTTTACACGGAAGGCACAGTAGAACACACAAACGAAACGATTAAACTTAATCAATTGATAAACATGTTCAGGTATTATGATCCTTCAATGAGAGATGATAGAGACGAGTAATATGTTTTATCAAAAAGATGTAGATTCATTAACAGCAAAAATTCAAGAGAAAGATGATCCTTATAGGGACAACATTATTGCTAATGGCGGTAGCCCAGATTACATAAGAGAACATGACTTAACTCTTTCAGAAACACCAGCGAATTGGTTAGGTAAACCTCCTCCAAAATGGAGGGCCTTTGGTGTCAAAAATGTGGCAGAGGAAGAAGAAGAAAAGGATGAAGAAGCTTTAATTGAGGAGTTTACATCTGGTACCATGAACAGAGGTTTTAGTACCTTATGGAATTATGAAGAAGATGGTAATTACCCATTTCGAGATGCTACAAATATTCTATATGACTCAGGTGTATTTTTTCCAAAAGTAAATGGAAAACCAATATATGATCCAGAAGCATTAGAGGTAGAAAAATCCAGATGGGGTTTAGAAAATGTTGCTATGTTTTCTTTAAATATGACTAAAGGTCTGGTAGATATAGAAAGGTTTCGAGATCTAGATGATGTTACTCAACTTGCTTATTTTCAAGCTTTAGATCTTTATAATACAAAAATACCAATGCTTTATTATGATGATAGGGAAGACGGCAATGAACCTTGGTATAAACAAACAAATTGGGATGGAATTTTTAGAGCTGTTCGTGGAATTGCATCAGATCCAGCCACATATCTTGGCCTAGGTATTTATAACCAAGTACCAAAATTAACAGCTAAATTAGGTGGTAAATCAATTACAACTCAGATCTTAAAAGGGTTATTGAGTCCTACTGCTCTTTCAGCCTATGAAGGTGGTACCTGGACAGGGGTAGCCAACTATCAGGCACAGCAAATAGAGATAGGGGGAGCTGGATTAAATCCTATTGTCCAGGAGCAACTAAAACTAGCTGGGGAAGAAAACATTTACAAAACAGAAACAGACAAAGGCGAGTTAGCTTTTAATGTTGGTCTTGGAGCTGTTGCTGGACCAGCCCTTGAACAAGGCCTACCATTAATTCCAAAAGCTGGACAAAAGCTTAAAGAAGTTTTTGAGAGAATAGATTGGAGTAAAATGTCTAGTACGACTCCATCAATAGTACCGCCAATAAATTTAAGGTTAACTAAGCAAGAAAATAATTTAATTAATGATTTAGATATACCAAAAAAAGATAAAACGAAATTACGAGCTGAAGTAAAAAGAATAAAAGGTAGATTTGCCGACAATGAAGATTTCTCTCCTGTCTTTTTTAAAGGTGTTAAGATTAGGCGAGGTAAAGATGGCGAGCCAAAATTTAAAATTGAATGGGGAGACAAAGACGGAAAAATAATAAAATATCATTATCATACAACACCTAAAAATATGACTGATGATGAGTACAGAGAAAAAATTGTTGGTACAATGTATGATGATATTATGAATCTCTTAGAAAGAGCAAAAGCTGAAGATCCAGAAGCTGAATTAATTCTTTCACAAGCTAATTGGTATCGAAAAATGCAAAATACAATTAGGTCAGAGTATGGTGGTATTGGTGATGTTTTTGCTGATGTGTTGTCGGCAACATCTGCTGGAGTAAATGTCAGACAAAATTTTAATAACACTATGACAATTATGAAAAAGTTTTCTCAAGGTGATTACGATAAAGAAATAGAAGCTTTTATAAAACACCTAGAAGAAGGCGGTAACATTGGTAATGATATACCAAAAGATTTTCCTTTAATTGCTAATGATGCTGGAAAATTATTTAACACTAACTCTCCAAAAGCAACGATAGCTTTATTAGGTATGTTCAGAGATATTAAGGCTGGTGGAAATCCTAAAACTATAAACTTCCTAGGTAATTTATTAGGAGTAAATCCAGAAGCTACTATAGATGTTTGGGCCAACAGATATATTGGTAAGATAGCTACAGGAAAATGGTACCCTCCATTTGCCGATGTAGAAATATCTGGAGCATACAGAAAAGACGCAACTTTTGAAAACCCTGATATTGGATCAGAATTTGGATTTGCTCAAGATATGTTCAGATCTACAACGGATAGATTAAATGCCAATTCTGAATTTGTTGATTACATGAATATGGATAAAATGGAACCAAGAGATGTTCAAGCTATTGCATGGTTTTTAGAAAAAAATAGATGGGACAAAGGCGGATGGACAACTGAAGCTGGAGGTAATTATAGTGATGAATTACAGTTTGCTGGCCAAACAGATCAAGCCAGGGTTAAGGAATTAAGAAGAATTATAGGATCTAAAAACACTTCACCAGAAGATAAACTAAAAGCTGAAGCAGAATTAGATACATTGAAAGTAGATCAAGAAAGATTTGTTGTTGGAGTAAGTGGACAACAAGGTCCTAATAAAACGACAAATCTTGAGCAAGCTGAATTAAGTGAAAATCTAACCGCACCATTAAAAGATAATGAAATGATTAATGCTTTCCAGGCAAATAATAATTTAGGTGTTTGGAAAGAAGATAATAAACTTCAATTTGAAAGATCTCTTAATATGGAAATTATAGCTAAACCTGGATGGGATCAGACAGAGTTTGAAAAAACCTTTATTAATGAATTACAAACAAATAATCAATGGTCTGGCTTTATTGCAAAACCATTAAAAGAAAATGTGTTTACAGGATATGATGATTTTCCAAATGCATCTCCAGGGTTTGAATTATTTATGAATAGGCAAGATGGCACAACAGATGTGATAAAAGAAGTTAATCAAATGTTAGCTGATGCCGATGTGCCTTTTTCCTATATAACAGATTCACGATACAAAGATCTTCCCAGGACACAAACAGGATCTAATATAGAAACTGAAGCTGGTGTTACAGGGATAAGAATGATGTATATTCCAGATTATGATGATGCCTTTGATCCGAGTAAAGCAAGTGAAATGAAAATGGATGCATTTAAAAAATTTACAGAAGTGGTAGACAAGTTAAATGAGCTTGGATATATTCAAACTACTCAACACTATGAATTTGATTTAAGGGTTTATAATAAAGGAACAGATTACTAATGAGCTACTCACAAGAACAAATAGATTTCATTAAGCAAAGATATGGCGAAAACTCTCGCACATATAAACTTCTTATGAATACCCTTGAATCTGACGATGGCGATGATCTTGTTGTGACAGGATCTGTAAATTTAAGACCAGGAGAAGATGAAGAATAACCTTTTGTTGCTAATGTAACGAAAATAGATTATAAAAATATAAGTTAAGGATAGCTTTGCTATCCTTTTTTTTACCCACATGAATGAGTTAGAAGAGCTGGCTTTAGACTCCGTTGCAACAGGCGGACCTAAAGAGGTACTTACAGAACAGGCGAATAACAATCCAGACATCCCAGAAGTGGATCCTGTAGAGCCTGGTCCCAGCCCAGAAAAAAAAAGTCAAGATCCTGTAAGTGTAAGTCCTGTAAGTGCGGAAGTAAGTCCAGGAGCTTATGAGGAACCAGGCGGATATATTACGCAAAACTCTATTGATAGTATTGATAACCTTGGCGAAGAAGAGTTAGTAAATCCATACCTGGATGATAACTTTGTTCCTAATGATGGTGATCCCTTAACAGCCGATAATAGTGATGATATGGATAACCTAGCATTGGCTATGGGTTTTCCATCTGTAAAACCATTTGTTCAATGGCTATCAAAAAATTCAGAAGATCTTCCTGTATTTGGTAAGTGGGTTAAAGAACACAATTTAGCAAATAAAAAAAGAGAAGAGCTAAACAAGCTTATTTATAATATTTTAGATGATCCAAATTTATCAAAAGCTGATAAGGACAAGATCATTGCTGAGAACACAAACCCAGAAACAAAGGCATTGTCTGGAGAAGAACAAGCTAAAAAACTAAAAGAAGAATTAGAAGATGCTGGTGTTACTTATTTATCAGATAAAAATCCATACATCATTATTGGTAATGATGAGATAGACAATGTGACTAAGGAGCTGTTTACAGATCCTATGTTAACTGATGGAATAATTGGTGGTGTAAGAGTTATAGGAAAGAAGAAGGGTGCATTAGATCCTGATAACAGAAAGCTTTTAACTGAAGAGACATTTTTACAAAAGATGTCTTATGTTTACTCAAAATATGAAAAAGCATTTCAAGCACAAGGAGGTGGTGTAGAAACACTTACCGAAGACATGAACAGAAAGCTTGCTGATATTGTAATGCTATCTGATCCTAAAGCCTTACAAAGGATATTATCAACTAAGCCTGGAGAGATGCTTGACTATCCTTATATCCAGGCAATGAAGTATATGTTTAATGCCGAGAACCACAGACTAGATGTCTTAATACAAAAGGCAATAGAAGAAGACTCTTCCGTTAATATTTTTAATGCCAGGGAACAGTTTGAAGTAGTAGCAAATATTCATTTAAAAATGAGTGGTATGAAAACTGATATTGGGCGAGCATTAAATAGTTTTAGATTTACTTCTGATCTTGGTCCAGATGTTCAAGTTAGGCAGACAAGAGGAAGGCCTAAAGATTGGGAATTTACTAAAGCCGAACAAACAGATGGTGTAAGAACAGAAGCGGATTTATTTGCTGAACATGCTCAAAATTATTTAGATATGAATGGTGGTTCAGTTAAGACATTAGAGTTTTTTAAAAGATTAAAAGATGCTCCATATCATGCAAGATTTAAACTTACAAAAGAATATCATAAACATGCAAAAGCTGGAAAGTATCAGATTTTTTTCAAAACCCTAAACAGTCTTTTTGTAAATGCATTATTAAGTTCACCAATAACTCACATGAGAAACATTATTGGTAATAGTGCAATGCTTCTTAAAAATGTTACTGAAGACTATGCAATAGGTACTATAAATTCAACACTTCAAGTATTAGGTCGAGAAAATAATGGTTTAAAATTTTCTGAAGTAAATGATTCTACAGGAGCTATGATAATGTCTCTCTGGGAAGCAATGTACTCAATGGCTTCTGTAACCAGAGGTAAAGATAAACCCAAACAACTTGGAAGTAATACTAAGCTAGAAACTACCAGACGAATAAACGCACAAACTTTTGATATAGATAAAACTCAACAACCTGTACTTGGACATAGTGTTGATTTCATAGCTGGTGTTATTAATACTGCTACAAACTTATTAGATGCTGAAGATACCTTTTTTAAAGTCTTTGCACAACGATATGAAATTAAAAAGATGGCAATGAGATCTGCAAAAGAAAGAGGTCTTACAGGAGATAGATACGCAAATTATGTAGCAGAGTTTATTGCAGATCCTCCAGAAGAAGCATTGGTTAGATCTCAAAAAGAAGCAAGCTATATAACCTTCCAGGAAGAATTAGGTGAAACAGCTAAACATGCCCAAAAAGTAGTTAATAATGCCTGGGGTTTAAAGTATATGGTGCCGTTTTTTAAAACACCATACAACATTGCAAGAGTTACTTTTCGAGATGGAACACCGTTAGGTATGGCTAGTGCAGAATTTAGAAGAGTTCTATTTAGTGGCACAAGAGAAGAAAAACAAAAGTTATATGCAAGACAAGCTTCAGCATCATTGCTTATGGGATGGGCTTTTGCATTGGCCCAGGATAAAGTTATTGTTGATGATGTTGAGCTACCAGGATTAGAAGGCGGTTCTACAAAAATGACATTTAGGGATAAAAATAAATACGAAGCAAAAAAGATCCAGGATAAAGTAGGAGTTAAGTCTTACTCCATAAGAGTAGAGAACGATGATGGATCTTATAGTTATAGATCTCTGCAAGGCCTAGAACCTTTTTCAAGCTGGTTAGGTATATCTGCTGATGTTGCTAAAATACTAAATACACCAGAATATTTTACAGATGAAGAACAGGAAAAAGCTCTAGTAGCTTTAGCCTTTGCTACGATGAATAGTTTAACAAGTAAGACTTTCGCAACAGGCATTTCTGATATGTTTAATACACTTGCTAATCCAGATGAAAGACTTGTTGATACACTTGAAAGAATTGCTCTAGGTTTTGTTCCTAATGTCTTGGTCCAGACAGCAAGAGTTAATGATGATTTTGAAAGACAAGCTTATACATTTATCGATAAACTTATGAAAAGAGTTCCAGGGTTAAGAGAAAACCTACCAGCAAAAAGAACATTGCATGGAACAAAAGTACCAGAGCAAAATACAAACATAATTTGGCCAAGTCAGAAATATGAAGCAAGGACTGGAGAAGCAACTAATTTAGAGAAAAAATGGTTAGCATTAGGTGGTGGGCCAGAAGGTATGAATAATATAATTAATTTTCAAGGCGGTACCTTTAAGCTAAAAGATCCAAAAGAAATAGATTTCTTGTGGAGAGTTTATGCAAGCTATTACAATCAAGAAGTAGAAAGTCAGTTAAAGAGAAATAGTGTTTTTAACGGTGCTTATGATGCTTGGATAGATAGTGATTATACTGATACAGAAGCTAGGGATGAAGCGATTAAGGAAGCCAACTCTCTTGTTGTAATTAAACTCAGAAAAAAAGCTTTAGCTGAAATATATATGAGACCACATTCTTTTGCTGGTGATGACAAAGAATTAGCAAAGAGTATAAAAGCTCAGATGGAGGAAGCAATACAAGACAACATTAGGAAAAAACGAAAAAGAGGTAATAGATAATGACTTTATCAACTACAATAAACAAGGCATCTTATAGCGGAGATGGCAATACAACTACATTTAATTATAACTTTAAGATCTTCACAAACTCAGATCTAAAGGTCATCATTAGATCTGCAAGCGGTACAGAAACACTTAAAACTATTACCACACATTATACTGTATCTGGAGCTGGATCTAACTCAGGTGGATCTGTAACCTTTACAGGCGGAAACATTCCTACAAATACTGAAACAGTAATTCTTCAAAGAGTAGTGCCTTTAACTCAAACCCATGATTATGTTGAAAACGATCCTTTCCCAGCCGAGAGCCATGAGCAAGGCCTGGATAGATTAACAATGCATGTTCAACAGCTCCAGGAAGAAGTCGATAGATCTATCAAGGCTTCTGTTACAAATGAAATTACTTCAACTGAATTTACTAATGATGCCACAGACAGAGCTAACAAATTATTTGCTTTTGACTCTTCTGGTAACATTAATATTGCAACAACGATTGGAAGTAATACAGGCAATTGGGCTACTGCTACTGCATATGCAGAAAGAGACATTGTTAAAGACACTTCAACAAATAATATTTTCCAATGTAAGACAGCTCATACATCCTCTGGATCTCAGCCTTTAACTACTAATACTGATTCAGCTAAATGGGATCTCCTGGTAGATGCAGAATCAGCAACAACTAGTGCGAGTAATGCTCAAACAAGTGCTGTTAATAGTGCAAATTCTGCCACAGCTTCGGCAAATTCCGCTACAGCAAGTGCGACTAGCGAAGCAAATTCTTTAGCCCATAGCAATACTGCGAGTGGTCATAAAGATACAGCCCTTACCCATAGCAATACTGCAAGTGGTCATGCTACTGATTCAGGTGAACACAAGCAAACAGCAGAGAGATGGGCTAACCATACAGGATCTACTGTTACGGATGTCGATACAGGGGTTGATAGCGGAGAGTATTCTGCCAAACATTATGCTCAGCAAACTGCATCTACATATGATGATTTTGATGATAGATACCTTGGTCCAAAATCTTCTGCTCCAACTCAAGACAATGACGGTAATTCTCTACAGACAGGCAGTCTTTATTGGAATACATCAAACAATAACTTGTATGTATGGGATGGATCATCATGGGTACAAGGAGCATTTAGCTCTGGTGGTTTCTTGTCGACAGGCAACAACTTATCAGACTTATCAAACCCTGGAACAGCTAGGACCAATTTAGGTCTTGGAACATCTGCTGTTTTAGATGTTGGTACAAGTGCAAATAATATTCCACAACTTGATGGTAATGCAAAACTACCAGCAGTCGATGGATCACAGTTAACAGGAATGGCTTCTGGCGGTACAATTGATATGACTATTGGAGCTGGATCATCTGCTGTTTCTGTTGGTGATACTATTACAAGAGAAACTAATGGTGAAACTAAAAAAGTTGAAATATCAACAACAACAACAAATCATTCTCTTGCAACAACTTCTGGATTTGCAAGTCTAAGTCTCCCTTCTGATAGAGAGTGGACTCAATGTGGAGCTGATATAGGAGCATCAAACGATGGTAGATATTTGTATGCTTTCGTTACTGCACAAGCTAGTAATAGTCAAAATTGGTATTGGTATTATCAATCTTTTGTCCATGATGGTAGCGGTGGATGGACTGTCGGTACTCCAACACAAGTCCAAAGTTATAATGATTGGGGTGGTTATGGGAACAATAAAAGAAATGACAACATCAGGGTTGAGTATTTGGAAAGTGTCAACTCTGGAGATGGCGGAACATTTGTAATAAATAGTATATATGGTACAGGCTCTTATGGTGGATATGGTAGTTCAAGGTATATGCATCTCTTCACTATGGATTCTAGTGGAGCAGTAACCTATGAGCATACCCAACATGTTGGAAGCATGATGCTTAGTGATGAAACGGATAGCACATATACAAGTAGTAGTGATATTTGTTCTTTTGACTATGGCATTATTGATATAAGTGGAAATGTGGCTAATTTTGTTGCTCATGCTTGCTATTCCAGGACTATTCCTTGGGTTGGATATTTTGGTAAGCAATTTTTAGCTGAAATAACTATTACTTACGATCCTAATGCTGATACATATACTTTTCAAAAAATTAGAAATTATGTTGATGGCTCATCTCCTCCAAATCAGAATGTTGTTTATGCTAGTTCATTGTGCGTAATACGCGATCCTGCTGGTAACGGTACTAATCAAACATTTGCAGTTTTCTCAAGTGGTGGTAGTACCAGCACATCAGGCAATATGTATATGCAAAGATGGGTAAAACATTCTTCAAATTCATATGCCTTTACATGGCAAGGATCGACAACCTTTATTAGCGGTCTAGGTTATAACAATAATGGTGGATGGCGAGTGAAAGCACAAAGCGGTAAAGTTTGTGGCTTTATTAATATGGGTACTGATACAAGCGGTGGGAATAGCTCTAAAGAGATTAAATATGTTACATATAATGGCGGTCTTGGAAATGTTCAAAGTGCAGTTAATAATAGCTCTACCTATGGAAACGGTATCTATGGTCCAGCTCCTTCTGGTAAATATGATTACTTTAATGATGCTTATATAACTCTTGGTGATAACCCAGCTCGTAAAGGTCAAAATAACCATATAAGTATTTATCCAATTTCAACATCAGATAGTGGCTCTAGTATTACAGTAGGATCTGCAACAAATGTAAATGATGCTTCTAATAATGAGCCTACCAAATATAATTTTCTACATACTTTAGGTTTTGCTGGAGCTGGATTTAGTAATATGGGACAAACAAGTCTCTCTGGAGCAAATGCTGGATTAGCTAATAGATGGTTATATATAACAACAGCTAATTATGAAGGTAATCCAGATGGTTATAAGCATGGTGTTATGGAGCTAACAACAAATGTTACAGCAACAAACAAGTCTTTATTCTTTGGATTTGCTCAAGAAGCTGGATCTGCTGGAGGATCTATTAAAGTTATGCCTAATGATGCTGAAGGACTTGAGAGCAATGTTAGTGGTTTAACTCATTCCTCCTTATATTATGTTGCCGATAATGGAAGCCTAACTGCAACTGCTGGAACAGATAATCCTCTTGCTGGTAAGGCTATTGGAACAGGAGCATTAAGGTTACCTACTGCTTCTATATCTGGTGGTGGTGGTAGTAGTGCTTCATCAGACACTTCCAAGATATTTTGTGGAGCTGTTGATTTAAAAAATGACTCAGGAGTGCAATCTAATTTTACATTATCAAAACCATCAGGCATTAACGCAGAAGATATTAGGGCATATATAATTGAATATTATGGAATTATGACAAGTACAGGTACAGGTGATTATTATGTCTTGCAAATGAAACCTTACAATAGTGGTAGTTCTGTTATGAACAGTACCTTTTATGGTGGGGGTTTTTATTATGGGGGTGGCACAGATGGCTCATATAATACAAACATGAGTACCTACTTAAACATAGCTTATCAAGGTGGTGAATCACTACAAGGAGCATCAAGCTCAACAAGAGCTTCAAATGCTATTATGTACAGTCCATCATGGTCTGGTGTTTGTTTATATGAAAACAACATAAACCAAGCTTCTATAGATTATTGGTCTATCATGCGGTATGGAACTAACAATAATCAGATAAGAAAAGAATGGTACACAGGCGGAGCAAACAACAATCAGACAACATCTAATTATGCTGATTCATTTTATTTTGAGCCACGAACAGGCACATGGTCAGAGGGTGTTGTTAGTTTATACGCAATTACTAAATAGGAGAAATTATGCCAAAACAACAAGTATATGATGGAACATTAAAAAAGTTTGTTGAAATTGAGGTTGAGGATATTGATACCTCTGAAATAGAATTAGAACAAACAACTGCTGGTGTTCGGTTTCGCAGAGATATTGCTTTAAAAAATAGTGATTGGGCTTTAGCTTCTGATAGCCCTTTAACAGATGAACAAAAAACTGAAGCTACAACATACAGACAAGCATTAAGGGATTTACCAGAGCAAGAGGGTTTTCCAAATGTTGAGCTTCCAACTAAACCAGATTTTATATAGGAGTTTCAAATGAAAGTAGCGACATTAAAAGAGAATAATCAAATAGTGGCTATGGTACAAGATACCGTAACAATAGATTTTAACGGAGATTTTGGTCAACTAGCTTTAACAGGGGACAGGACTAGAAAAGAATATGTTGGTATGGAAGATGGAAAAGCAAAGTATGAAGAAGTATTAATTGAAGGAACAGATAAACCATATTTACAATTTGCTAATTATACAGAAGATGAGATCAATATCATTGAGGGTATCGATGACGACACAGCTCCAGAAGGTGTGATGGATTTAAGATACTCTTATACAGAAGAAAAAGGCTTTTATGTTTCAGATGACTATTTCGAAGAAGAAGGAACAAATAGTGATGGCAATAAATACATAAAGTATTCAGATGGTTTTATTCATACCTTTTATAAAGGTGGTGAACATGATGGGTTTATTACCTTTGAGCATGTGGATGAAGCATAATGGCTAGAACAACAATTGCAGATGTAGATAAAAAGATAGCCGTTATAGAACAGGCTTTAAGATCTCACCAACAAACATGTGAGATCCTCAGTCAAGAAACTTTAATTAGAGTTAAGAGACTTGAGTATCTACTTTTCGCAACTTTGTTTTCAGTAATAGGCGGAACAATTTTAGTAATAGTACAATCAGTATAGGAGATTAAAATGAAATTATTTTTATCAATAATTCTTTGTGGATTTTTTGTTGTAGGATGTGCAAGTTCACATATACAAGTATCAAGTTCAATTCCACAAGGACAGAATATTTCAATTCAAATAGAAACAACAGACAGCGAAGAGTAGTAAAATTTTTAGTTTACTTGGAAGCCTTCTTGGCTTCGCCAGCTCCACGATTCCGAGTCTCATCGATGTCTGGAAAACCAAACAGCAAAATGCTCATCAGTTAAAAGTGATGGAATTAAGTGCCAAATATAAAGTGCAAGAGCAAGAAGCAAAAACAGATACAGCAGAAGTCGCTGGGGTTTATTCCCATGCACAAAGTTTAACAGCCAGGGCTAGTACCTGGGCAGTTACATTAAGCTCTACTGTGAGGCCTATATCAGCTTATCTAATTATAACACTTTGGCTAACCGTAAAACTTATGGCTGTCTTACAAGTTTATTTTGATGGTGGACAGATCCATAAAGTGATGGATGTAATCTTTAACGACTATGACAAAATGCTCATGAGTTCCGTGATTTGCTTCTACTACGGATCCAGAGGAATGGAGAAGATTAGGAAATAAATCATGGAAAAAATCATTGAAGCAATAAAAGGAATTATATCTCCAGAGCAATCCTGGTCAGCCTTTGTAATGAAGATTACCAGCCTTATTGTAGTAGCTGTTATTGGTTATATTGGCTTTCAACAATATACAAATATTGGTGTTGAAGAAGATACTGAGATCCCAATAGTAGAGGTCTATGAAAGAGATCCTGAGAAGAAAATAAAAGTAGAGGATCTTATTACTAAACTTCTTAGATCTAACAGAGATATTGAATCAGTATGGTTATATGATTGGATAGACGCAAGAAACATAGTGCCATTATATAATGAGCCAAGAAATAGTGCAGATCTATTACCAACAGGATATTGGATGGAAGGAGATGAATATGTCATCGGTCATTTTGTTTTAAGCCAATGTACTTCTCTTGATAGAGATGTGCCTAATACAGCATGTCCTATAATGAGTTCAGAAGATGCCTGGGGAGTTCTCCTGGTAACTTATCAAGATGGTATAGCTCCAGACTTGAAAACCACAAAAGCAACAGCAATGAAGATTTCAGAAATCTTATATTTAATTGAGAGATAAATGAATAAGCCAATATCAGTTAATGAAGACAGTACAATAGCAATTCCTATAAGAAATTTATTTTTCTTATTAGCTGTATTTGCAACGGCTTTATTTACATACATGGAAATACAAGAAAGATTAAATGTCCTGGATAACACATTAATTATTCAACAAAAGGACATAGATTTAAACAGCCATTTTAGAGTTAATTGGCCGTTAGGAAACCTGGGATCTCTCCCAGCAGATAGTGAACAATTCATAAGAATAGACTACCTGGAAAAAGAGATTGATAAGATAAAAATCAATATCGAAGATATTAAAGACAATAACTAGATAAAGGAGAATTATCATGGATAGAGTATTAGGAATTATAGGTAACTAACTAACAGTTAGGATTGCCTAGATTACATAGGCTGTTACTGATCAACATAATTAGTCTTATGTCAGTATTCAGCTACCAATATTTTATCAATGATGAGATCTCATTGTCCTCTTTTGATGTATGTGTTGCATCGAGTAAAAGAAGAGGGAAGAAAAAACTTACCAACGAATTGGATGACGAAACTTTAATGGGAGGATAAATGATAGACTTTGAAGATAGCAACAAAAGCAATGTTCTTACATTCCAAAGACGCAATATCTTTGGCTGTACTGAATGTGGATCTATTGATTTTCAGATAGAAGCTACAGGCAATAATGCTGAACAGAAAATATCAGCAATAATATGTGCTGATAAATCATGTAGAACAATTTACCAAATGGATCCAGATGCCTAAAACTCCTAACTCAATGTCCTTTGAGGAAGCGGAAGAGCTTGTTGCAAAAGCTAAACAAGTAGGCCGTAATAAACCCTGGAAGAAACAATCAGATCTAGCTTTATCTATGGATCTAACTATCGATCAATTAAAGGGTAGGTTAAAGTCAGCCAGACATATTATTAAAATGGAAAGGGATGAAACAGATCATCAGCATTATACAATCCCTGGTCTTGAAAAGATGCAAGAACATGAAGAGATGTCCGCTAAAGAAATTATTTCCTATGCCCATGAAAATTGGAAAAAGAAAAAAGAAAAAGATGATCTACTTGAGCTAGTCCCTATAAAATTTTCTAAAGATTTAGTTACAGGAATATGCGTATGGGGTGATCCACATTTAGATGATGGTGGAGCAAATTGGGATGTTCTTACATCCTTGATAGAAACCTTAAAAGAGTATGATCCAGATAGAGGATCTGAAAATCCAATTTATTCTGTGAACATTGGGGACAGCCACAATAATTGGATTTCGAGATTATCCAAATACTACATTGAGCAAAAATTAACTAAGTCGATGGTGTACAAGGTCATTGAATATTTGATTGAAGAAATTAATTTTATTCTATTAATCCGTGGTAACCATGACATGTGGAATCCAGATAACATTAACTACGATAAGATGGATTGGTTTTCACAAGCAACAGGGACACTTGCTGTAGATTGGAGAGTAAATGTAGATTTTCAATTTCCAAATGGTGTGTCAGTCAAAGGCGATTTCCGCCACGACTTTAGCGGTCATTCGATGTATTCACCGTTACATGCTCTACAGAAACAAAACTTGTTTCAAACTAATGCAGATATATATGTTGCTGGACACAGACATAATTACGCATCAATGGAAATGCCATCAACTAATAAATCAAACCATGAGTCAGGATTTAAAAGCCCAGCTCACATGTTAAGAGTAAAAGGATTTAAAGATATAGATTCATATGCAGATCAGCATGGTTTTCCCAGACAAGATTATGGACATGCTGGACTGATTGTAATAGATCCATTTACAACTCAACAGAACAGAATAAAGATCTATAGCGACATAGATTATGGAGCAAATATTTTAAAGCTAATGAACGATGATTATAGAAAAAAAGGAGTAATCAAATGACTACATTAATGGGATCAGCCCAACGATCAAAAAAGAAAAAACCAAAGAGGTACGGAGCAACAGCAAGTGCTGGAGCAGTATCTTTACCTAGTGGTAGCAAGTCTAATTCACCAGCTCAAAGAATAGCTGATAGAGGTAATACTAAAGGTGTTGTTAGAACATCTGCCCAACCTAAAAAGAAACAAAAGAAAACTAACTATTAAAAGCATATGGTACTCCCTAGCAGAATCGAACTGCTCTTTTTAGGTTGAAAACCTAATGTCCTAACCGATAGACGAAGGGAGCAACATATGCATTTTATATATACTGTTGATGCGAGCTAATGTCCATCGCATCAACACCTACATCAACAATCCTACATGAATTTATATGTTCTATATAAATTAAAATGGATCTATACAGCGATTTATAAATCTGTATAAATCAAGTCTAAGGGTTCGATTCCCCTAGGGACTGCCAATCCTACCGCAGAAAACTGCCATTCTTCTTCTCGCATCAACAAATACATCAACAAAACATACCGCAGAAATGCGATAAAAAGTATTTTTTTTTGTTTTTTCGCACGGTACCCCTTGAAAGTAATCTAAAAATGATTATATTAGTCTTTGTAAGATAAAACTTGAGGAGGTTTAGATGAATTACAAAGTAGTACAAAGACAATCAAGAAAAGTTAAAGGCTGGAAGTCATGGTCTATAGTTTTTGATGACAAGAATCTTAAAAAAGAAAATAAGCATATTTATTATGACACAAGAGATGAAGCTAGAGAAAAAGCTCAAATTATTACTAAGGCAAAATTAAATAATAGACATGTGCCAAAAGAGAACAATCAGTCTGTAAAGGCTGTTGTTGAGTTATGGAAAGAGACTATTATCAATAGTGATCTGTCCAGGGACACTATCCATAAACGAGTTCTCTTTGGTGATTTGATGTCTGATTATCCAATTGGCAAATTGATTGTTAATGATGTTAAGCCAAAAGATATTGAAGCTTTTTATAGATCTGTAAAAGAAGACAGAGGTATAACTAGAAAAACTATTTTTGGTTATCACAGTCAGATGAAAGATTTCTTTCTTTGGTGCATAAGAAATGAATATGCTAGTACGACACCAATACATGAATCAATGATTACAAAAATTTTTCCAAAAAATGATTCAAAGGTATTTAATGTTGAGAGTATCTCAGATGAAAATATTGCAAAAATACAAAATGCATTATTTGATGACACTTTTACTCAGACAATGTTTTTGACTGCAATAAAAACAGGCATGAGATTAGGTGAGCAACTTGCATTGACTTGGGCTGATATTGATTTTGAAAACAAGAGCATTAGCATTAATAAAAATATTGGTGAAGGAGAGGGTACTAAAGCTGATAAATTAAAAGGCCGTAATTCTGGCTTGGGTAGAGTCATACCTATGAATGTTGAGCTTACTGTTGCATTACAAGAATGGAAAATGGAAACCAAGTATAGCAAACCTTCAGATATTGTTTTCACTAGAAACGGACCAAAGTATGAAAATTGGAACAGGAAATTGTGGAAGCAAAGAAACATGAAAGATTATCAAGAAGTGGACCATAGAGGTACGATTGGCCATAACTCATCTTTCTATCATAGTGGCCAACCAGCTACATATCAAACAGCTAGATATATTTTAGAGCAAGCCATCAAGACTGCAAATATGCATGGAGAGGGTGTCATTAAAATAACATGGCATGATCTTAGACATTATGTTGCTAGTAAATTAATTGTTACTAATGGCTTTGGTGAAGAAGATCTAAAAAAGATCTCCAATTTTTTAGGCCATGAAGAAATATCTACTACTCAAAGAGT
>Ga0208277_1000165_pt1 | contig 38481 bp, 20 predicted proteins | sample ETNtaG_5_FD_185782 | JGI IMG/M metagenome (GOLD analysis project Ga0208277, IMG submission 185782) | Marine microbial and viral communities from oxygen minimum zone, Eastern Pacific Ocean - ETNP201406SV205 (SPAdes) (version 2) | ecosystem: Environmental > Aquatic > Marine > Oceanic ...
TATCCGTTGAACGGAGCCGGTTGCGAACGACCGCTCACCGCGAGTCGTCCTCGCCGACCGTTCCCGATCGAGGACGTCACCGACCTCGGCGTCATCATCGCGACCGTCGTCGCGATCGACGCCATCGTCCACGACTCCGTTCGACGCGCGGGCGAACGGCGTCTCGCCACGCTCGAGGGTCGAAGGACACGAAACAAACATCGACGACGAGGCGAGGGGGGTGGGACTGGGAGATGACTAAACCCTCACAGTCCCTCTTTGTCGAGTCATAGACGGTTAATATAGATGTCACATTTGCAGGAAAGGAGATGCGCGCGCGAGGGCCGAGAGGGGCGGTGGTCGCGCCGCGATGAGGAATCTAGATGTGGGCTGGTCTATTGAGAATCGAGCTAGTGTGTGGGGTGGCGATTGAATCACTTTTTGCGCGGTTTCTTCGTCGGTGGTCGCTTGTGTAACGTCGGCGAGGTGCCGTATTTTTTCTGGAAGCGATCGAGTTGCACTCGGCCGAGGGCCGCTTCGGTCGGCGCATTGGCGACGGCAGAGACGTCCGGAATGCCCATGGTGGATTTGAACGCTTTTCTTCGCGTTATCGTCGTCTGAAAGCCGGAAAACACGTTTGATGTGATCCAGTAGACGAACACGCCTTGAGGGAAACTCGAGGTGAGTGGAACCATGGCCACAGCTAGAGCGCGAAGAAACCATTTCATCTGCATGCTTTGGGACGTTTGTACGCCTTCCACAGCACCAAGCTCAACTGATGCTAAAAATGTCAAAGAAGATAAGATGGGCAGGGAATAGGTGGGGTCAGCTATCGACAAATCTGGATACATTGCGGGCCCACCGCTTTGGAAGGATGGAACTCCCGCCGCCATCTTCGAGATGGCAAAGTAAAACGAGATAAAAACTGGTGCGTTGATGAGTACGGGCGCAAAGCTTTTCACTGGATTGACATCGTACTTCTTCCACACCTTCTGCATCTCTTTATAATAAGCACTGGCCAGCTCCGGATCTTGTTGGGGGTTTGCTTTCAGTTTTGCTTGCAGCGCCTCGAGCTCTGGCTTACACAGCTGCATCTTAGCCGTGTTTCTCATCTGCATGACCACCAAAGGAAACGTTACCGTTCTCATAAATATCGTCGCGCCGACGATGGCCAACCACCACTCGTAACCTTGAGCAACATGAAAATACTCCATCGCGTACATCAGAGCAGCTGTCGTCGGCCAACTCTGAGACGCCACCGGTACCACTTCGCTCGCGAGTGATCCCAACGCCGGGGCGATATCCCCTGTGTTCGCCAGCGTCTCCGATGCCGCGCTCTCGATGGTTGTATCTGCTACCACGTCACCCCCTTTCTTCTTCCCAAAACCGAACAAACTTCTTCGCTGCGAAGCCAACGCCAGGTGTGACTTTTGCATCCCCCTCGCGTACCCACTCGCCGCAAAGGGTAACCAAGACGGAGAACGGACGAAACCTACTTGGCCACCGCCACCGCCACCGTAATAAACGCTCGCCGCGCGCGCCTGAGCCCCGAACGAGCGCTTCTTCTCAGCGGACGCGTGACTCGTCATACCCCCGGCCTCGAACACATCGTCGTCGCGCGCGACGACGTGCCACAGCGATTGAGTGCTTCGAACCGCGCGCGCACCGCGTCGCTGAGCGATGGCCAACATCACGCGCGCGGATGAGCTCCTCGCGCGGGGATCGCCCCGGCGGTGAGTGCAGTCCGTGGTGTCTCGAAGGGAAAAGGTAGGTCACAACTGTAGGATATTTGATATTCGATGTTAAGGTCAAAAGATCCGGGCATTGTACGGCTAAACGTTCCTACGTAATTCACTACATTAATTTACTACAGTAGAACTCATACACGAATTAGTGAGACCATTGTGCGCCCAGAGCGGCCGTAGACGTCGGGAAGCACTCGTCGTGAAACCTCTTCCACGCCGCAACCTTCGCTGCGCCGTCTTTCTCGATGATGGGCGCAACGGCCCAATGGCCGCCGTCTTTGTGATGAACGTGTCCAAAACACTGCACTTGCTTTGAATCTGGCACGATGGGTTTCAACTGGTCCATGTCGACTCGAGGGACGAGATTGGAGAGCGTCTTCACGACGAGCGGTATCATCGTACTACGCGAGATCCCCTTGCGCTCACTGTGCTCTAAGTTCGTCGTCCACGACATTTGCAAGTAGTTCATGTAGAGTTCGTTGATGACTACTTGATCGTCACAATTCTTCTGATGGTTGCACACCTTGAGCGCCGTCTCGAGAACTTGTTGCGTCGCCGACGTCGCTCGGAAAGCAGAGAACCCCATGCAGATGGAGAAGCCCCATCTTTGCTTCGCAGAGCGAGGCCATCCCGCTCCGAGGGAGTGATAAATATCCACCTCTTCATCTCCCGCCTTGCTAAAGATCACGTTCGGTTCGTAGTGATGGGCGAACACGATATCTAAATCAGACAACAACACGTTTTGTCCGCGTTCGATTTCCTCCGTCAAATACTTCAAGCGGTATCTCCAAAATTCTGACAGATCCGCACCCTTTTCAAGTGTGAACCCACTCGCGCGCAGGACTCGGAGTTTCGCTTTAAGTAATTTACCGTACACTTGATCATCCAACGCCACGAGATAATGCGAACGATACCCCAGATTACTCAAACGGTGGTACCAGCGCCTCGCAATGTCCTCGTAGTCCTCGCTCACGAAACTTACCACGCGCCAATCGAATTCCTCCTTCGTCCAATCCGCCGAGCTAGTGTTCGTGTTCGCGATGCCTCCACCTAATCTCGCCAAGCCATCGAACCCGAACCTCGACGCGGACGTGCCGTCGCCTTGACCGTGTCCGCCCAAGGCCACCGCTGCGAGGACAGCGATCACACCCAACACGAGCTTGGTCGCGCGCCAACGCGCGGACGACTCCCCACCGGCTCTGGAGGATGACGTATCTCCTCCCTCGCCTCCCCGGATGAGTCCGATTCCCTCTTCGTCGATGTCCATGACGACGATCGACTCGAAGTGCCGCACCGATGGTGTTGAAATCTGATGCGCCCGTTCCCGCGACGCACGCCTCGCATAAAAAAGTACTCGAATACGGTAAAATGTCTCATACTTTACACGCGGACAAATAGCAATGCGTGAACATGAAAGCGCCCTCGAACGCGCAACACCATCGCACCCACCACGGCAGTCGGCAGTCGTCCGCGCGTCGGCGCGGCGCTCGCCATGGGGCGAACGAGCGATGACGAGGGAGAGAGTAATCCCGGTACCGCCCCGCTCCTCGGACGCGGGAAGGAGGACAGCTCGGCGTACGGCACGGAGTCGACGGATGATACGCGCTTCTACATGGGCGTGGAGAAGGAGACTTTGATCAACACGGGAGACGACGGCCTCAACGAGGATGAGGCGGCGCGACGACTCGAACTCTTCGGACCGAACCAGTTGAAGGTGAAGGAGGATAACATTTGGTTGAAGCTCGCGCTGGAGTTCGTGCAACCGATGCCGATGATGATCTGGGCAGCCATCCTCATTGAGTCCTTGGAGACGTACATCCACCAGTCGATGGACGGTCTCGTCGATGTGATCGTCCTCGTAGTCTTACAGTTATTAAACGTTCTCGTCGGGTTCATCGAGGAAATGAAAGCCGGCGACGCGATCGCGGCGCTGCGGGAGTCCTTGAAACCAGAGGCGACGGTGAAGCGAGAGGGTCGAGTGTACGTGATCAATGCCACCAAGCTTGTGCCGGGTGACGTTGTGGTGCTCGGCGCGGGAGGCGCGATCCCGGCCGATTGCACTATTAGAGAGGGGAAGCCCATTCAGGTCGATCAGTCCGCCCTCACTGGGGAATCGTTGCCGGTTGCGATGTTTCCGGGCGCTGAGGCGAAGATGGGCTCGACCGTGACACGAGGGGAAATTGAAGCGACCATCACGGCCACGGGTAGTCAGACCTTTTTCGGGAAGACTGCGGATTTGGTGCAAGGTGTAGACGAGTTGGGACACTTCGAAAAGGTGCTCAGAGAGATTACATATATTCTTGTTGCCGTCGGTTTCTTTGTCTGCACACTAGTTTTCATTTATTTACTCTCCATTGGGGTTGATTTCTGGGAAGTCTTAGCGTTCAACGTCGTGCTTCTGGTGGCCTCTATTCCCATCGCATTGCGAGTGGTATGCACCACCACGTTAGCCTTGGGATGTCACGAACTGGCGGCAGAAAAGGCTATTGTGGCTCGTTTGTCGTCGGTCGAAGAGTTGGCTGGCATGACCATTTTATGTTCAGACAAGACTGGAACCTTGACTTTGAACAAAATGGTTCTTCAAAAAGATCTGCCAATCTTCGTTCCTGGAATGTCTCGAGATGAGGTGCTCAAGCTCGCAGCTTTAGCTGCCAAGTGGTGGGAACCACCAAAGGATGCGCTCGACACGTTGGTGTTGAATGCCGTCAACATTGACGCTTTGAACGATTATGAACAGACAGATCACATGCCATTCGATCCATCCATCAAGCGTACGGAAAGCACAATCAAAGAAAAGAATGGAAATGTTTTCAAGGTAACTAAGGGGGCTCCGCACGTTGTGTTGGAATTGAGCTCGAACAAGTCGACCATAGGTAAAGAGGTGGAGCAACATGTGCTTGAATTGGCTCATCGTGGTATTCGTTCACTTGCCGTGGCGAGAACGAAAGACAACAGCAACGACTTTGAATTCATTGGTATCTTGACGTTCCTCGATCCTCCGCGCCCGGATACTAAGCATACTATTGACTGTGCCAAGGATTTCGGCGTCAGCGTAAAGATGATCACCGGTGACCATCGTGCCATTGCCGTTGAAACTTGTAAAACTCTTGGCATGGGGAATAATGTTCTCGGTACTGAGAAGTTACCTCTCATGAAAGCCGAAGAACTTGAAAAGGCTACTACATTGGGACGAGATTATGGAGAATTGTGTAGAAAAGCTGATGGGTTTGCGCACGTTTTCCCAGAGCACAAATACCTCATTGTCGAAGCATTGAGACAGCAAGGTATGCTCGTTGGTATGACGGGAGATGGTGTGAATGATGCACCGGCGCTAAAGCGCGCAGATGTTGGAATTGCGGTGCAGGGTGCGACGAGTGCAGCTCAAGCTGCCGCGGATATTGTCCTCACTGAGCCTGGCTTGTCGACAATTGTCACCGCAATTGTTACCAGCCGAAAGATTTTCCAAAGGATGAAAAACTTTGTGATCTATCGCGTGGCCTGCACGGAACAGTTATTGTTCTTCTTTTTCATCTCATGTGTGTTTTACCATCCTAGTCAGTACAATGATGCGTGGCCGCAGCACTTCGCCATTCCGGTTATCGCTCTTGTCACCATCACCATCTTGAACGACGGAACCATTATATCGGTGGCCTACGACAACGTTCATGCTTCAATGCAACCAGAGAAGTGGGATCTGAATATTCTCTACGTAGTTTCTTCTGCTGTCGGATTGACAGCCTTGGCATCCTCCGTCATTCTGCTTAGTTCTGTGCTGGCGTCCCATGATCCGACTGGAATTTGGGCCCAACTCGGGCTTCCAGAAATGTCGTATGGAGAAATCCAAACGCTCATTTACTTGAAAATTAGTCTGTCCGACTACTTTTCGGTATTTAATTCGCGAACCAAAGGTTGGTTTTGGTCTCGGGCGCCGAGCGTCGTCCTTGTCGGGGCATTCCTGATCGCGACGGGCGCTTCCACTCTCTTGGCCGTGTACTGGCCGTTCGGGAACGGAATGGTTGGGATTTCTTGGCAAATGTCTGGATGCTGCTGGCTGTATGTGATCGTTTGGGCGTTCATTCAAGATGCCGGGAAAGTATTGACGTATCAGTTACTTCAATACGCTGGCTGGGTCGAAAGCGTGGCTGTCATTGATGAGAAACAGTTGAAGAAACACGCGCAACAGTTGATGGATGTCGAAGTAGAAAACAACTAAAGCCATACATGTCCATAGCTACGCTGTAATTCTAGACTAATGCGATTATCGTATAAAAATACATTTTATTCCACGCTCGCGTCTAACGGAAAGTCAAAGTCAAATTTTATTCCACGCTCGCATCCAAGGGAAAGTCAAATTCTTCATCCGGCCCGAGGACAATCATCTCGCCCTCAACGAGCACGTGACATCTGTAGTACGCGCACGCGGGCTGAACTATGGCAGCAGCGCTCATCGCTGCGGTTGCATCCGCACCTACGACGAAAAGTGCGTGATAAAATGCCGCCATAAATTCTCTTTGTTCACTTTGCACCCCGACAGGGCCATTGTCTCTGCAGGGCGCTATGACGCACTTTGCTCCAGCTTCGAGCCATGCCATCACGAGACTACGCGGCGGTGAACTTTGACACACGATTATCTTGCCGCACCATACTCCGAATAACTCACGACTTTTCGCCCCATCGAGATAATCGAGTGGTACAATTCTTTCGAATAAGTATGCAGTGGTGCGCTCACCGTTCGCATTCGCTTGTACATGCTTACCAGAGAATGTATGTAACATGCCCTGCACTTCAATGTGCGCCTCTGTTTCGCAGTGCTCTCCAATAGAAGAATATTTACTGTCTGATTTTTCCATGAATAGCTCTGCGATTGAGCTTGGTTCAGCTATCGCATTCATATCTTTCTGCCAGGCGAGTATCAATCCGTCAGAATCGGCGTGGCAATTGAAGTGGATGACAGCTTGGGATCCGCTCACGGCGTCTTGCAGGCAGCTCGTTGCATTCTTCTCTTCACTACCGCTACTTTCTGCACAATCAATACATTTGATTGGAATGGATCTCAATGTGCAAAAGCTCTCTATCGTAGATGTACATTGAGAGAGCTCTTCTTCGTAGCGAGGTGCCTGCACGACGATTACACTTCGCGTTCCTCCGCGTATCTCAGTATCGAGCAGCTTGGCAGTCACTTCGTCTATTTCTTCAGAATCTCTCAACAAGTGGCAAACTTCATCAAATTTCTCAGTTTCACGACCGATGTAGTCTGTCGTCGCGTTGATCAGTCCTTGAAGCGCCCCAATGTCTGTCTCATCTACTTCTATCTTGCAGCGCAGATCCACTGGGTTGAATCTGAAATACTTTGCTCCTGGAATGAGCGGTAAAAGTGTTTCCAAACTTTCATGGACGCGTTCTGTATTGCACGCGCTATCAAACAACACATCTTTAGCCAAAGCAACGAGAGAAATAGGCGGTTCACGTTCTTGAGGAGTGAAATGACCGCTTCCAAGAGACACAACGCACTCAATGTTCTTGTCAGGCCAAAGTCGCCTCGCTTCTTGGACACCCATCATGGCCGGATTGTTGCAAGTCATGGCCCCATCGACCCATCGCTCCGAATCGATTGCAAACGCGTCGACGTACAAGTAATATGGCGCAGCAGCTGATGCGCACACGCCTTGCCACAGTAAATGTTCACAGCTTCCAGGTTGAGAGTGTTCACTTGTGCTTGAAGCGGGAAATGCATAGTTCCTGAACAAATACGGCATGGCTGGTGTTTGACTTGTTTGTGTGGAAACACAGCAAACTTTCGGCCCACCGAGGGAAGCTGTATCAATCCAAGTCGGATCTTCCTCTCCCAACTTGCACTCTTGTCTAACGAGCGTCTCGAAGGTAGAGGTGTCGTGCTTGCTGCTGTAGAGCGTCGTTGCCAAGAGTTGCTGCTTGCCCGTCGTGTAGATGGAACCCACACTACCGAGCCAAGAGTTGGCTCCAGCCGTTTCTTCTTCGTGTGTCGTTTGACTAAAGATCTTGCGACCTAATTTCAAGTAAATTTCATCGCAGTACTTTAACGAATGCTTTTTAATGCACGCAGCAGTGGCCTGGTGATGCGACAAGACAACGGTCAATAAATTATTTTAATTATCTCGACGGGGGTACAATTATTTTTGAACTCGCGTTGCAGTCGACATTACGTACCAATACGGCGCCAGTAGATGTACCGCAGACCAAGTCAAAAGACTCGTGAATGGGGCGCCCAGTTCCAGCCTGTGTATGTGCAAAGATGAAAAATATTAATTTGAGCCCGAAATAAATAAATGTAAATAATTCTCACCTCAATTCTCTCCAGTAACTTGAGCGTCGCACGACCTCGAATGCCACCACCATCTAGCGCCAAAATACGAATACCTCGTCCGGTGATCGACGGTCTACCAGTTGCCTGCCTGACGAGTTCGTTTTCACCTAAGATGGCCAACACACGTATAGACTCTTTTTTCGCTGCAGCGCTCGCGGCTTTTAATTCTGGTCTGAGCGCAAACAAGACCAATATCGAGTGTAAACTCTGTAATTTGAGCATAGCACGTCGATTGGCTTGTTCGAATGCAAGTTTGCCTAGAATTCTAAGTGATAACAGACGCATATGCTCGTCAACCGCCTACAATTAATTAATTAATTAGTTACGTGAAACATCACCAACACAAGTGATCAATCAACGCACCGCCACAAAAGCTGTCAATCGCTCGATGAGTTCATCTGAATAGCACGACTATGATCGCAACGTTTTAGTACATTCAACATCTCTGTGTAACCAGAAATAACTTACCCTTGCCACATCGTGCGATGATCCGACGAGACCGTTCAAAATAATCAAACCACATCTATTTCGATGCTCGTTCGTGTCCTGTGATGACAAAAATTAATGAAATAATTTTTCCAGTTACGGCCAGATCGAAAATCACGCGAGCGAGTTCGCAATGAATTAATTGAAAAACGCACCTGAATTAATTTCATCACTGTATTTTCCACTTGAAGTTCCAGCAGCGTCCGCGACAAGCTCGCGACATCACATATGTGTCCCAACGTCTGGGCGGCTTCTCGCATCAATGAATTATTCGACGAGTAGACAATATTTATGAGATGGTTCAGTGCCCCTGTTCAAAGTGAACAACACGCGTGTCAGTCTGTTTGCCAGCGAGCGCTCATGGCGGGCGGGTCAGGACGCACCCTCTGTATTTACTATTGCTTCGCAATTTTCGCGACTCTTCGACGCGATCGCCTTCACGGCTGCCACCAATAAGGAGTTTTGACATTCACTACTCCGGAAAATCAAGTTGAGAAAGGCGGTGTAGGCTTTGTCCTTCTGAGCCTTTCCACCGACGATGCTGGAGAAGTACGACGAGCCAGTCTCTTGCACCTCGACGTCGACGTCCCCGGTGACTTCATCCTTCCATACTTTCACGTTCGCAAGGGATAAACAGCGCTGGTTTCCACTCTTATTCAGCCGCGGGAGCGTTTCGATCGGATTTTCGAGCAAGCATAAAGCGCGAAGCTTGGACAAATCCTTCAACTTGACGTGCAATTTGTTGAGACGGTTGAATTCGAGCGAGAGGACTTCCAAATCTAAATCCTCCACCAAGTCGATCGGAAGCGCCGTGAGTGCGTTATCATTCACGTGTAACTCTTTCAAAAGCGTGAACGAGTTCAAATTGGGCAGAGTCGTCAGTCTGTTCCTGTCCAACCGAAGAACCTCGAGGTGAGGGAAGTTGGCGAACACGCCTTTTGGTAACGTTTCCAGCGCGTTGTTGGACGCATCCAACGAACGAATGGAGTTCCATCGATCTCTCAACCCAGAAACGACGGCAAATAAACCGTCGTGCACCGACAAACGACGCAAGCATCCGAGCTGACATTGTTTCAGTACCTTTGCCAAACCCGCGTGGGACGCGCTCGTCGTCATCTTTCCGCTCAAACTGACTTTCAACGCCACCGGCTTGGGCTGGAACTTCTCCACGCTCAGCTGCACTGCCACACTCGACGCCGAACAAAGCGTTCGCACCACCACGTAGTCGTATCCGGTCTCATACGGCAGATCTTGTCGCTGTTTCATCAACGCATCGATCACCTCCTCGGGATCCTCCTTCGAGTCGAACGTCACCTTTGTCGCGCGCTCCTCGACGCTCTCCGCCTCCATCGTCGCGTGCGCCTCGTACGTGAGCTCCATCTCGTACGTCTCCGCGCTCGGTCCCATGGTGAAGGAGGAAAACATCGCGCCTCCTCCTCGCTCGCGGCCCAGAGTCCGTCCCCAGAGCTCCAACGACCACACTCGCGCTCTGAGGACTCGCGAGCGTTGGACCGCCAGACCGCGCGGACGTTCGTTCGGACTGTTGGAAGAAGGACTGTCGCGGCGCGCGAGAGGGTGCTCGACGACGTTGAGCGACGTGTGGGACGACGACGACGGGAGATCGCGACGACGATCGCAAAGGGACGCCCGCCGTCATGACGACGACGAGGACGGGTCGCGCGCGCGGGTGAGCGAAAGGAAGATGACGATGAAAGCCGCGGGGAGCGCGCATCGAAACCAACCGACGGCTCGACGAATGTTGGACGCGAGCGAGGGCGCGATGATGCGAGAGCGCGAGGGATTGCGAGCGGTGAGAGCGTGTGCGGAGACGTTGAGGCGATGGGAGCCGAAAGTGGAGACGTCGTCCTTCATCGAAGCGGGCGAAGGCGGAGAGATGAGCGCAGAGATGCTCGCAGAGGGGGAGAAGTTTGTAAACGCGACCGACGCCGTCGGACGGCGACCGAGGGCGGTAGCGGTGCTGGGAGCGATGCTGAAGAACCTCGATGAGTTATCAGACGCGTTGGTTCCCTGCACATTCTTCAAGGAGTTCGCCGCTGGCATGGAGACCAAACACTACGAGTCAAAACTGTACGTTCTTCGAGTGCTTCTCGAACGCGTGCCACCGTCGAGGATGGACGTGTTGAAATCACTCCTCGGACTTTTGCATGAAGTACTCTTTGAATCGATCATCAGTAGACGTAAGACCGCCGTTTCAGTAAAAGAAGACGAACCACCGCTGGAACTGGTCGGGATGTTTGCTCGGCGCCTGTTTAGAGCGCGGCGAGAAGAGTCAGAGCACGACGACGTCTCGGTGCAATTGGTGAGCATATTCGTGCGAGAGTATCGCTATCTCATTTTACGCGAGAAACACATAGAGTTTCGACCCAAAATTACGCAGCTGACTTTCGAGCGGCTGCCTTTGGATGACAAGAGTGATGAAGAGACGACATCGTTTTGCAAGTCGAGAAGGTTGCATGCGACGGAGCAAACATTCACTCGATCTATATCTCATTTCAACCCGACGGACATATTGCGTAGCATAGCGGCGTCGAAGACAGAACGCAGTCCACGGGCGCGAGTATTGATGAATGAATCTAATTTCCCTCCGTGGCTTCAAGAACATAGCACTGATTTCTGGCAACCATCGGTGTTTCCGCCGGTGTTTCACTGGGACACGACTGAGAGGGATGACGTCGAGACAGAGTCTGTCAGAAGGAAAAAGCTGCGAAAGCGCGTTAAAAATAGAAGACGAAAAGCTGAAATTACTTCTTTACACGAAGAATCCTCTGGAACGTCTGGGGCGTCTTCGGACGAGTACGAAGACGCAGTGCTGGACGAAGCTCTGCTGCAAGCGTCCGAAGCTCAAGTTGACGATTCCGATCAAGAAGAAGTGCCGATAGTCATCAAAAGGAGTTCGACGACGAAATCAAAAAAGAAGAAATCGAATCAAGTCGAATATAGGAGAGAGACGCTGCCCGGCAATGTTCCCGGTGTCTTGGCCTCTGCGGTGCAGTCAGCGACTGCTCAACTTAATGACGCCATTCCTGTCATACACGCCGCGTTCAAGTCAGGAGGAAAACAAACTGGTGTACAAGGACGCGTTCATCTTCGATCGCGCACGTCATCGACGAGCGATTTGCAAACTGTGGATGAAAAGTCTTCGGGTGCTACCGATATTCCGCTAGCGACGGGTGAAGAGTTGATTGGGCCTGTGAGCGATGATGAAGTGGATGAAGACGACGAGTCTAACGAAGTAGACCGTGGTGTTGCATACAATGATGAACCAGATAGTTCTGCTCAGGGCACAAGCGGTGGGGAAGTTCCTCCGATAATCTCAGTTGGCGAAGAGGTGAACAACACAAGTGGTGTGCGGGATGGCCCGCCCCCGGTCACTGTCAGTTTACCAGTTGCAACACCAGTCACGGTGCCACGAGTAAATCTCACACGTCAACAAGAAGCTTATTTACTATCACTCTACAACGATGGAGCTTTGAGAGCTGCGCTGAAGCATGTTGTGAAGATCACCGGTAAATCTGGTGAACGCGATGTTGCGCCAGATGAGTCCGACATGAAGGATGCGGAAATTGAAGCATTACTCAAATTTGCAAAACTCGCGAAGAGTAAGAATTTCTCTCAGATTCAAGGTTTCGAACAGGCGTCGTCGCGTAATAATTTCACTCAAGAGATTCTTCAATTGATGAAAGAAATAGAGATAGAAGAAGACGAGGCACCGAAGACAATGCTGAAAATGGATAGCAGGCTCGCGAAGGCTATGTTGGGGGAGAATAGTCCCGTCAGCAACTTTGCTGCACACATGGATACGCTCGAAAAGTCAAACATAGAAGAGAAAGAAGAAGACAATTCTCGCGAAAAGGTGGAACGAATCAAGGCCAATCTGAACCTTGAACATATGCAGAAGGTATCAGCGCCACCGGCACCACCGGCACCTCCGGCACCACGACCACCGCCACCTCCAGCGCCTCCAGCACCACCGGCACCACCAGCCCCGCCTGCACCAAAGCCACCAAAATCGCCAGCTGGTCCACCTCCACCACCACCGCCACCTCCAAAAGGAAAACTTTCGGCTCCCCCTCCCCCTCCTCCGCCTCCTCCGGGCTTCAAATCGTCAGTTTCGAAATCGGACGCGCCTGCACCGCCTCTTCCTCCAGCTCCCCCAGGATTGAAGGTAGTGACTGGGGTTGCCCCTCCGCCTCCGCCTCCGCCTCCCCCGGCTCCTCCGGGTTTCAAATCCTCAGCCGTTGGCGTCCCTCCTCCGCCTCCTCCGCCTCCTCCAGGATTCAAAAGCGGCGGTGCTATACCTCCACCACCTCCTGCACCACCAGTTTTGGGGATCTCAGCGGTCGCACAAGCACATGCGTGGGCAAAGAAAGCTCGCAAAAAAGTGAAAATGCTCCACTGGGAGAAACTACAAGGCGCTGTGGATGGAACTGTGTGGGAGAGCGCAAACAAAGATGAGCTATCGCTGAACCTGGAAAGTCTCGATGAAATGTTTGCTATAGAGGAGGCTAAAGCTAAGGCTCGGGCGGCGAAGAAGAAGGAAAAGAGTGTCACTTTGATTGAGCAAAAGCGCTCACTGAACATCAGCATTCAGCTTGCCGGTTTGCGTATGCCATTTGATCGTATCAAGGAAGCACTGATCGCAATGGATGACGAAGTATTGAAGACGGAACAACTCGAAGTGATCTCCACGACTGTACCAACGTCGAAAGAGATCAAGCTCATCGTCGATTATAAAGGAGCAAAGGAGGAGCTCGCCACTGTGGAGCAATACTTCATGCACATTATGCAGATTCCTCGTCTTGAAGGTCGAGTGAAGTCGCTTTTGTACAAGTCTTCAGCATTAGAGACGCTGCAGAAAGTAACTAGTGATTACAATTTGCTGTCTGAAGCGTCGCGTTGCCTTCGAGAAAGTACCATATTTGTGAAGGTTCTCAAGGGAGTTTTGGTCGTCGGCAATCACTTGAATACCGGCTCGTATCGCGGCTCGGCGTCTGGTTTTAGATTGGATATGCTTTTACGACTGAAAGATTTCAAAGCAATCGATCGAAAAACGTCTCTTTTACACTTTGTGTACAAGGAACTCGTCAAGACAGAGCCTGAAATCGGCAATCTTTCTTCAACTCTCGAAATTGTCAAAAGAGCCGCGAAACTTTCCGTCGAGACTACATCTGCTACGTTGGGTAAATTACAGGATGGTTTGAAGGTCGTCAAGGATGAACTACTTCACGCTGGTGGTATTCTTGGCGAAGAAGTTCACAAAGCCTTTTATGAAAAGATGTTGCCTTTTGCGGAGGACATGGATGAGAAATTGAAAGAAGCGTTCGAACTATCTTCAGCTGCGATTGAGTCAACAAAACAAGTGACTGAATTCTACGGTGAACCGTTCAAGCCAGATAATCCAATTCACATCCTTCGCGTTGTGAGCGACTTTTTGGACATATTCGACAAAGTTCGTGACTCCATCAAACTTGAAGCCTCTGCAAAGTCCTTAAAGGCGCGCCTTGATGCGGCATCGAAGGAGCAGAAAGCCATCAAGGAAAAATTGAGTCCGAAGCAACCAAAGAACCCAGTGCGAATGTTTGATACCGTGGACGCTATGCACGCAGAGCTCATCAGTAAAACCAAAAAGCTTTCACCGGTTCGTTCGCCCGGGAAGGAGCAGAGATCTCCAGCAAAGGATCCTCTCGATTTGTCTCCGCGGACGCGATTCTTGGCACAGAGACAAATGACGCAAAGGGATCTCTCGAGCGACTTCAACGAAGAAAAAGCAGACTTAGATGAATCATAGATTTGTAGAACGCATGCGTAGCAAAAATTAAAAAGGCGTGTCTATTCGTCCATGTCTGCGATTTCCAGAGCAAAATCATCGCGGGACACAGAGCTGGCATTCTTGTCCATCGCCAGCTCTGCGAATGACTTACCGAATTGCATCATGTAAACTTCCTCCTCATCTTGCGTCACGCATTCTACATCTTCCTTCGCCGTCGCGACGCACATAAGTGCGTATCCTTGATCCCGAAGTTCCTTCGAGAGTCCCAGAGATTCTGGTTGTTCCACGGAGCCCTTGCTCATTTTCACCGCGCACTTTGTGCACCCGCCCATGCGACACGCGTTCGGAAGTACCCACCCTTGCTGCTCGGCTTCGAAGAGAATGTATCTCCCCTCCGGTACGTTCAATTCGAGCACCTCTCCGGACTCGTGATCCGTCACTTTAACGTTACGAATCGGCGCGTCGACGTCCACCGTCTTCATTCCCGCCCAGGCATAGTTTTCAATATTCACGAGTGTGTCCGCATCTTCGCACGCTCCCGCCTTGCGAGAGGCGACATTGAAATCATCCTCGAGCCATAAATCGACCGTACCATCTTTCTTCACGTATCTTTCGCGCCATTCCGACGTGTTCGTGTTCGCGATGCTCTTTGGTTTCTCATACGCCTCCGTCGCGGCGCCCTCTCCCTCCGTCGCTCTCGATTTCACCTCACCCTCCTGAAGCGTCATCCCGATCGGTCCGAGCGATACGCCCACTTTCTCCGCCATCTTTTCCACGGTCGTGAACAGTCCCGGTCCCTTCTCCGTCGTCGTCTCCTCCTTCGTGCCCTCGGCCCGCGCGAGCACGCGCCTCCCTCGCGCCGCGTTCCTCCTTCTCGTCGTCGTCGCTCGATCCGCGCCTCGTCGCGCCACCACCGACGCCACCGTCGTCATCGTCGTCATTTTCTCTTCGTCGTCGTCGCTCGCCCTCTCTCTCGCGCACGTCCGCCTCTCTCGCACGTCGCCCGAGCGCAGCGTTATCCGTCGAAATGAGCGAAGCGAACGGGGGCGGAGTGGGTACGCCAGGGTCTGGGACTCGTTGTGAGATAATAGGACACAAAGCACGTACATAAGAAGAATGTGATCTATTATAAAACCCAAAGTGTGGATAGAAAGCGCGCGCGTGACGTCGCATCCTCGTCAGTCCGAGACGAGCGGACGCGGGCGCGGATGGCGACTCGAGCGATGGCGACGACGACGGCGCCGACGCGCGCGTCCGGTGTGACCGTGCGAGCGATCGGGGGTAAGGGGTCGCGCGTCGACGGTGTGTCGGTACGACGGGGGCGAGGTGGACGCGACCATGGGTCGGTGACGGTGTGGGCGACGAGCCGCGAGATGACGGTGCGGACGGCGATGACGCGGTTTGAGCGCGGAGGGCGCGCGTCGGTGGAGGGAAGCAGTCGTCGCGACGTCGTCGTCGCGAAGGCGACGTCGGGGTCCGTGGATGCGCAGACTGGGAAGCTCGGCGCGCTGTGGGCGGCGATTTGGAAGTTTGTGCGTCCTCACACCATTCGGGGGACTTTACTCGGCACGACGGCGATCGTGTCGAAGATTTTGATGGGTAATCCGGAGATGATTTCGTTACACCTGGTGCCCCGTGCGTTGCTGGGGCTCTTGGCTTTGCTCATGGGGAACGGATACATCGTCGGCATCAACCAAATTTACGACGTCGACATCGATAAGGTGAACAAACCTTTTCTGCCGGTGGCTTCCGGTGAACTCTCCGTCTTCGCGGCGTGGGCTTTCTGCGCAATCACCGCTCTAGGCGGTGCCGCGATTGTGGCCACCAACTTCGGAGCGTTGATCACGAAGTTGTACTGCTTCGGTCTGTTCCTCGGAACGATTTATTCGGTGCCGCCGCTGCGCCTGAAGCGTTTCGCGCTCCCGGCGTTCCTCATCATCGCCTGTGTGCGCGGATTTTTGCTCAACTTTGGCGTTTACCACGCCACGAGAGCTGCGATCGGCTTACCTTTCGTGTGGAGTCCCGCCATCACGTTCATCACCATTTTCGTGACGACGTTTGCGACGGTCATCGCCATCACGAAAGATTTGCCAGACATTGAGGGGGATCTGAGGTATAAAATTCAAACCTTCTCCACGCGTCTCGGGGTGAAGACTGTGTCTTACATCGGTTCCGGGTTATTATTGGCCAACTACATCTTCGCCATCGCGCTTTCGGTGCAGAATCCGACGTGGTTCAACCAACCTTTGATGGTCGGTTTCCACGCCCTCTTTGCCCTCTTCCTCGTCGCGAAGACCAAGGCGCTCGAGGACGCCAAGTACGCCCGCGGCGCCATTCAACAGTACTACCGCGATATCTGGGCGCTCTTCTATTCGGAGTACCTCCTCTTTCCTTGGATCTGATCCCTCGCGTCGATCAGCCGCCCACACGTAGTAGCTCGCCTGAAAAGAAACATTCCAACCAACACACAACCGGCTCATCGCCCGTCCCGAGCGGCTCAACACTATTCCAAACTCCATCGCGCCATCACGTCAGTCGTCGTCGCCCGACTGGCGCCATGTCGGCGGTATCGGACGAGGAGAAGGCGTACATCCTCACGCACCATTACGATGGTCGAGACGACGTCGCGAAGACCAAGTCGTCCTCGAGCGCGACGTCGTCGGTGCCGTGGTACAGACAAGCCGCGTTCGTGGGATGCGCGGCGCTGTTGGCCGGTGTCGTGATCGGGCGCGGACTCAGCCCGGGCGCGCGATCAGGGAGTCAGATTGGGGGGCAGGGGACGACGCCGTGCTTTTGTGGTGGGAACGAGACGAACGCGCTCCCGGCACACCTCGCCGCGGAGGAGAGAATGGAGGAGGTAATCTCAGAGAAGCCAGAGGTCGAACATGAACAACACAAGTCGGCAGCGCGGGAAAAGTTTAAAGAACAACTCCGCGAGGAATACAGAGAAGAGAGGCGCGAGCGTCACGAGCACCGTGAGCACGCGCCGATGAGCCCGAAGCGTGAAAACGGGGCGGAACGGACAAACGAGAAGGCTGAGAAAGGATCGAAAAATGAACAAATTGACAAGGGGCGTCGCCACCTTCCGAACATAGTTAGCGGGCTCATGGACGTCGAGATGAGCCCGTATGAGACGGCGAACAGTCTAGGCAACGCTAAGGAGCCTGGAATCTGCCGAGATTTTGCAAAGGATAGTAAAGAGAAGTACATAGCTTGGGCTTGGACCGGCGCTAATGCGCCGGATGCCGAGCTGCGTGAAACGTGTCTCTTTTACCGCCAGATCAAGCCTTTCCACGGACGACCGGGCGATCACAATCATGTGACGGGTTGCACAGACTTCGTTGGTTCTCCCTTCACGGGATGCACCAAGGAAGATAATGATGATTCTAAGACTCATGGTCAGTCTGGGACTGGTGCGCAGTTGAAGCGTTCGGAGGATTCCCACAAAAATGACGATGATTCGAACAACAACCGTCACCAGAAGTCTCAAAACGTCGATAAATCGAAACCTAACGCCGTTCACGGTTTGTTAGCGGCAAATATAGACTTTGAAATTCCCCTTGGAATGGGAGAGTCCAAGAGGGCTCGCGACTGCCGAGAATACGCGGAGAATCATCACGCTGAGTTTGTGGCGTTCGCGCACATAAGCAGTCGATCAAAAAATCAAGCTTTGCGATCAACTTGCTTGTTCTACAAGCAGATAGTACCCTTCGACGGCATTCCTGAGGAGTCAGTCGTGATAACGGCGTGCACGGATCCTGGTCTTTCGCCCGTCACCGCATGCAAAGGCAAGGCAACAACCTCTTTTAAACACGAGGATGTTCAGGCCTTGACACCCGCTGATAGGGCGAATGGCGAGCGTGAAACTTCTTCGAAAGAAAAGACCTTGCCCCTCACAAGTCTCAACGTTGTGCGTGGTTTGATCGGTATGGATCAGGTGGACTTTGAAACCCCACTCGGTACTGGCAGTGCTCGAGATCCGAGCTTCTGTCGAGACTATGCTTCTGATGAGACGCATCCCTATAGAGCTTGGGCTTGGATCTCGAATGAATCCGAGGATGAGGAAATGCGGCAAACGTGCTTGTTTTACTCAACTTTCAAAGCATTTCCTGGGAGTGATGACGACAAAGTCCACATAACCGGTTGCGCAGACAAGTCTCATTCACCCGCCTTTGCTTGCGAGCGTTGAGATTCGTTTCTCTCCTCGAACGAGTAGCGACAGCTTTGTAAGCTTTGTACATAACATTTGATATAAGTCTGATTAACTATTAGATTACAAGACGCAATCAAAGGATGCCCGCCGATGCACTCGCGCCACCGATGATACCTGCAGTAGCGGCGGCTTTTGCGTGATGTATTTGCCTCTTTCGCCTCTCCAACCGAGCAATTCTGTCAAGCTCGAGTATTTCTGCCTCTTTCATAGGCCGTTTACCTGGTATATTTTTCAAAGCTTGCTCGACCCTTCTCGCATAACGCCTCTGATATCGCTTCCTTAGCTTTTCGATTATCTTGGGATAGATGAAGTTCCAGTAAAAGTTTTGCGCCGTGGGGGAAATCCAGGCTTCGTGCGCAGCGTACGCAATCAACCCGATCACAGTTCCGCGCAGGAATACGCGCCAAAATGGCCATTCTAGTTTGCTAAAGTATCTCATGGAGAGCCTGTGGAATTCATCACCGTCGAGAGTTCCAGATTTGTCGCAGTCGAACTCGTGCATCATTTGCGCAGCAGACGCCCCTGGTTTGGGAAGCCTACCCTGCGCCGCGACCTGTAGCTTTTCGTACAACAGGTCGATGGCGACCTGTAACTCTGTGGTATCCATCACACCGTCGTCCCGGTGTATTTTCGACGCGGTCGCGAACACGGCGTCGACCTCCAGGCGGAACTGTTTAGAATGCAAGAAGTCGTACCACGTGGCGCTTCGTCGCGCGTACGTCTCTCGCGCTATGTTCGCGAGCCGGTCTATGAACGGTGGAGAATCATCTTCTATCGAATCCGACGCGACCATCGTGTTCGCCGCGCGTTCGTCGTCCATGACGCGGTCGCGCGCTTCCCGAGCCAAATTGTACGGACTGTTACCCCCGGTTTACCGGGTACAGTACGTGTGAGCGAGGCTCGCTCAGCGAGCGAACAGTGGGGATCTAAACTCGAATGAATCCAAGGCGCTTGAATTGCAATTAATCTATCATATCCTAAAACCGACTGACTATCACGGTGAGTCCGCGACCGACGTCCAACCTGGGCGTCGAGCTCCAGGTTCAGCCCACAGCTCGAGAAGTTTACCGGGAGTGCCGGGCTCGTACGCAGTCGGTAAGAGAGTTTCGATGGACTTGTATACGTGTTCTGGAACCGCGCGACGACCGGTTTTAGTGGTCTGGACGATGTCTAGCGTCACATCGGAGTTACGCTGGTGTCTCAACTCAATCTTTTTGCCCTCGACGAAGCGACTATCGCGCACGTCCCGCCTGAAGATGAGCAGCGTTCTGTGGGAACGCCCGATGTAACGCGCCGCCGACTCAACGATGGTGTTGTTCGGCTTCAGCTGCACCCACGTCAAGTTTTCTACGTACACGAAGTTCTTGTCACTCATGATATCGCACACTCGAGACAAGTTTTCCTTTTCAACCCATATGAACACGAAACCGAGCGGCGCGAGCCGTTCGACCGGGATGGCTTCGATATCTTCCAGGGTGACATCGCCTCGATCTGGGGAATCTTCGATGTCCCACGGTGGGTTCATCAAAATTCCTAGATAATCGGCACCAAGCTTGCTGTAGTCCATGTACCTGATATTCTCCTGCAAGTGCACGCAGTCCTCAACCTTGTCCAACTTGGCCTTGCGCACAGTCTTTGGTTCATACGGTTGAATAACATTTCCCCAGCTGACTGGGATGGGGTGAGCGGGCATCTTGATGATGACTGGTTCCCTGGGATCAACGAACTTTTTCTTTCTCAAGAATAGACCTTGATCACTGTTGTACGCGGTGATCATGTGTTGCGAGGCCGCCTTGCTCATCGAAGCGGCGCGCTGTCTCGGCACGCGCGGTCCACCGGTGGATTTCTTCTTCTTACTACGCTTCTTACCCGTCAAAGCTTCCCAGAACTCATCCTGGGCCTCCTCGTCGTCCGAAAAGTACACTCCATCTCCGTAAATAGCAATCGAATCACCGTAAAGAGTGCTCGAATCCATCACAGCCTCCTTGAGCGTAAACGTGGATGTGTTTTCAAACAACGTCTTCAGTTGTTCCTCATCCAACGCTCTCTCTTCCCCTTCATCCGCGTTCGACGCGTCCACCGCCGTGTTCGACGCAGCCTCGACGTTTTCCTTATCCCCTTCATCGTTCGCCTGCGTCTGCGCCGCCTTGGACGCCTGTCGAATGCGCTCCAACTCTTCAAACTTCTTCATAATCTGTTCCGGCGTCTCATCGTCTTGTACGTATCCCACGTAGTGCGCGCTCGACGGCGCCTGCGTCGCTCGCCGCCATCTCTGCGATCTCAACGCCTCGCTCGCCTTACGCTTCGGCCTCGTCGCCGTTCGCGCGGCGCCTCCGTTATCCTTCGCCATCACCCCCGACGACCGCCGATGACTGTCGACGGGCGCGCGTTTTCAAATTTTCAAATCCAGACCGATCGCGCGCGCGCGCGAGAGAGTCGTTTCGGTGCGCGCGCGCGCACTTGGACACAACCGTGATTGAATACGGGAACGAACGATATGCACCGACCGAGACACACTCGGCGCGGTGTCAAAACTACATACATAAAGTAAAAAACAACCATCAATCCAATCCAATCCAATCCAATCAATCAATCAATGACGTCGAGAGGGGAACCGACGTCGAGCGGTCGCGGCCGTTGGCGAGACGACGGCGACAGAGCGCGGAGACTCGACGACGACGACGGACGCACTCGGAGAAGGCGAGCGGAGAGGCGAACGCGAACGACCGCGACGGGCGTTCGGTGTCCGTCGTCGCGTCTCGCGAGATGTCGACGCGCGAGAAAGAGGAGACGATGACGACGACGTGTGCACGGGACGCGCGCGAGGACTCGGCTCGAGACGACGGCGAGGCGACGCGCGGGCGACCGCGGTTGGCGATCGAGAAGATGGTGCTGGAGAATTTTAAGTCGTACGCGGGAGCGCAACACGTCGGACCGTTTCACAAGGTGCGTCGCGACGCGTTCGACGCGCGATGCGAATCGATGCGCGTCACGCGGCGCGACGACGAGAGAGGCGAGAGACTGACGGCGACGCGCGCGCGCGACGATGACGACGATAGTCTTTTTCGTCGGTTGTAGGACCGAACGGAAGCGGTAAATCGAACGTGATCGATGCGATGATGTTCGTGTTCGGGAAGCGAGCGAAGCAGTTGCGTTTAAACAAGGTGAGCGAGCTGATTCACAACTCGACGGATTTCAGAAACTTGGAGTACGCGAGAGTCGAGGTGCACTTTCACGAAATCATCGATCACGAGGACGACGAAGAGGGATACGATGTGGTTCCGAATTCCGAATTCGTCATCTCGCGCGAAGCGTACAGGAACAACTCGAGCAAATACTTTGTCAACGACAAGACGAGCTCGTTCACCGAGGTGACGAAGCTCCTCAAGTCCAAAGACGTCGATTTGAACAACAATCGTTTCCTCATCTTGCAGGGGGAAGTTGAACAAATCTCCATGATGAAACCGAAGGGCGCGGCGCCGGGAGACGAAGGCCTCTTGGAGTATTTGGAAGATATCGTCGGTACTTTGCAGTACGTCGAACCCATCGAAGAGGCGAGCAAGAAGCTGGAGGAACTCAACGACAAGCGCGACGTCATGGTGAACAGATTGAAGTTGGTCGAAGGCGAGAAGGACGCGCTCGCGATTGTCAAGGCTGAGGCTGAGGCGTTCTTGGAAAAAGAAAAGGAGCTTTTGTTCACGAGATCGACGATGTACCAACTTTTCATCCAGGAGACTCAGAAAAACTTGGCCACGATTCAAGAGAATAAAGACGCGCTCACGCAAAAGCTCGAAGAGGAGCGCGCGAAACACTCCGAGCACGAGGACGCGCTGAAATCTGCGGAAGGAAGAAAAGGCGAACTCGCCGGAGAGTTATCCAGGATTCAGGCTGCGTACGACAAGAGCGTCAAAGATTTTGCTGATTTCGAACGTAAAGATGTCAAATATCGTGAAGACCTGAAGAATATGAAGGCCAAGGTGAAGAAGACCGAAGCCAAGATTACGAAGGACACTGAAAAGCAAAAGCAAATGGCGGCGGAGTGTGCAGAGATTGAAAAGGATGTCCCAGCCTTGGAGTCGAAGAAGGCTGACTTGGAAGGCCGCGTTGAGAAAGAAGAGGCGGCTCTGAGCGCTTTGCTTGACAGCTTGAAGGGTGAAATGGCTGAAATAGGCGCGCAACTCGACCAGGTGCAAAAAGAGTTGGCCCCGTGGGAAGGAAAGCTCGCGGATGCCCAAGGAGCGTTCGATGTTGCCACTGCCGAGCGAGCGTTACTTCTCAACAAACACGCCGAAGCAGAGAAAGCTCTCATCACGGCGCGAGAAGGTAAAAAGGATGCTCTCACGAAGGCGAAAGAATTGAAGACCACCATCGGTGAAGAAGAGGAGGCGTTGGCGTCCGAACGCTCTCGAGCCGTGAAGGCCAGAGCGGCTGAAACTGAAGCCAAAGAGAAAGAGGCGGTGGCCCAAGCGGAGACGCGTGAAGTTCGTGGTAAACTTGAACAACGCCGAGCCGCAGCTGAGTCGGAAAAGAGTCAGAATGCCATGGTGAAAGCTTTGCTCGACGCGCAGGCGGCTGGCGCACTCAAGGGTGTGCTTGGCCGTCTTGGTGATCTCGGTGCGATCGATAAAAAGTACGACATCGCCGTCTCAACCGCATGCGGTTCGCTCAATTACATCCTAGTTGAGACTACGGCTGATGCACAACAATGTGTGTCTTATCTGCGTAAGAACAACCTCGGCAGAGGCGACTTCGTGGCGCTCGACAAGCAAAAGCACTACATGCAAAAGATCCAGGCTAATGTTAAAAATCCGGAAAACGTACCTCGACTGATCGATTTGATCAAGCCAGCTGAAGAACGTTTTGCGGTCGCTTTCTATCACGGCGTGAGAGACACACTGGTGGCCGATGATCTTGATCAGGCGTCGCGTTTGGCGTATGGCGAGACGCGTCGACGCGTCGTCACTCTACAAGGTCAGCTGTTTGAAACGAGCGGTACTCTGTCTGGGGGCGGTTCGAGACCTCGATCTGGCGCGATGCGCGTTGGTAATGAAGCACCAGTCGTTCAAAATGCCGCTGAAGTGGCGAAAGAGATTCAGTTGGCAGAGAAAGAGCTCGAGAAGGCTGGGACTCTGTACGAGCGCTGTCGTAAGCAGGCGCTCACCTCTCTTCAAGAGGCTCGTGACGCAGAGGCAGCGGTCAGCAAGATTGAGCGAACACTCCCGAAATTGCAAGCTGAATTAGACGCAGCTGAGTCCAAAGCAACCGACTTGTCGAACCGTTTGGGTGAGCTCGAAGCTGCGCACGAAGCAAGCAAGGACGACGCGGCTGAACTCAAGAGACTCGACAAGGAAGTTGAAAAGGCCAAGATTGCATTGGATGAAGTCATCGCCGGGGCCTCTGCCTTGAAAAACAAGGAGCAAGGGTTGCAAGAAGCTCTGGATAATGTTGGAGGTGAACCATTGCGAAAACAGCGCGCGCTCGTGAAAGATCTCACGGTTGGCATCACCGCGGCTGCCGATGCAGTCACGGAGAAACGCGCCAAGGCAAAGTCTCACGAAAAGACGACCACTCGTTTGTCCAAGGCCATCGAGGAAGGTAAAGCGGAAGTCGAACAGATCAAAGCTGATATTGAAAATAGTAAAGCTGAATTTAAAGCGCTGGAAGATGGTGCTGCCGCGGTGCTGGAATCTCAGAATGAACTCAAGCAGCAACTTGACGCCAAGGGAGGTGAATTGAGTGAGGCGCAGAAAGCTCTTGATGAAATTATGAAAATTGTCGGTACGATTCGAGGCGTTGAGGTTGACATTCAAGCGAAGTTGGACGATATCTCCGTTCTTGAAAAGGAAAACAAGGACAAGGAAAAGCACTGGAACAAGGAAATCGCCAAGGTGACCAAGGAGCGTACTCCGCTGTACACCGACGGTGAAGTCCCAGAGTTACTCAACGATGAGCAGCTCGCGCAGCACACTACCGACGACATGCAAGAAAAGGCTGCCATGTTGGAAGAAGAGCTCGCGGCGGCCAAACCAGACATGTCCTCGATAGAGGCGTTCGCGAAGAAGGCGGAAGAGTACGAGGAGCGTGCGGCTGAATTGAGCGCGGCGACCGAAGAGCGTGATAATACGCGCGAAGCCTACGATAAGCTGAAACAAAAGAGACTCAACGAGTTCATGGACGGATTCAACATTATTTCACTGAAATTGAAAGAAATGTATCAAATGATCACTCTCGGTGGTGATGCCGAGCTGGAACTCGTTGATTCGCTCGATCCTTTCTCGGAAGGTATCGTGTTCAGTGTACGCCCGCCGAAGAAGAGCTGGAAGAATATTGCCAACCTGTCTGGTGGAGAAAAGACGTTATCTTCACTCGCTCTTGTATTCGCTCTTCACCATTACAAACCCACTCCGCTTTATGTGATGGATGAAATCGACGCTGCGTTGGATTTCAAAAATGTTTCCATCGTTGGTCATTACATCAAGGAGAGAACGAAGAATGCGCAGTTTGTGATCATCTCCTTGCGGAACAACATGTTCGAACTGGCGGATCGATTGGTCGGTATTTACAAGACCAACAATACCACAAAAACAGTGGCAATCAATCCACGCTCGTTCAAAGTTGGAGCTAACGAACTCGTGCAGCGTGAGCAGATGCACGCCGAGGAAGAACGTGCGAATCAGAATCAGGAAGTGGTGACCGCGTGATGGCAAAATGTACGATATAGTGAACAATCTTCAATCGAATTTCTCTTTTCTACGGAATCCTAACCTAACGAAACTAACGTTTTTCCAACGCACATGCCAATCAGTGTCGCCACCGAGTAGCCGAAAATGCCCGTCATCACTGCTGGTGAAGTTGCTCGAAACCAACCTCGGGCTGAAGCCAGCGCGGCAGCGGTAGCTGGACCACCCACGTTCGCGTTCGTGGCGACGAGCACGGCCCACAGAGGGATCTTGAGTAGTTTATGACCCACAACGAGCGTAAATAGGAGCTGAGTGACGAGCAGAATGCCGATGAAAGTCAGCATGGGTAAAGAAGCCAACGCGCCAGAGCGCAAATCCAACCCTGCACCGAGAGCGGAGAAAAATACAAGCATGAGCGCGCCGCTGATTTCTTGAGCCCCGGGCATCTCAGTGATACTGCATAAATTCCAAAGACGCACTTTTTCCAATTGCGACACTTTTCTCATCGCCCATGCGACGCATGGAGCCAAAATACACGTGATACCGAGATTGAAACTCGGGACACCCGCAAACACCGCGAGTGAGTACGAAAGACGCAACACGATTAGCGCCACCGCACAGGTTGCACAAAGCGACGATTTCGTTGGAATCTGTCGTTTCGTTTCAACTTGATCAATGTCGGCGTTTTCAACCGGTTTCGGTCCGTCCGTTTTGATGAGGAATAGAATTCCCAAATACACCGCCATTGCCAAGTTATCGGCAGCCATCCCCGCCGTCAGTAATGCTTGACCTCCTGAATTAACCATATCGAGCGCCTTTGCCGTAGCCGCAAAATTAATCGATCCGCCTATGTATGACGAGCATAGACAACTCGCAATTTTCCAGCCTTCTGCTCCTAGTGCTCGACCAATGCACGCGAACGACAGGTACGTTCCGACAATCGTTCCGAACGCACCGACGATAAATCCGCGCAAAACCTGCCAACCGGAATCTTTGTCTATTTTATCACGACTAGGAGCAACGCTCGAAGAAGATAGCAGAGCGAGCACGACGCCCATCGGCATCAAATTATCCCAAACGATATCGTATGCACGACTCACCGTCGGCAACAACCCAGCCGTGGACAACGCGCTGGTCGTCGCCATCGCTAAAATGGGCGCTGAGACGCGTGAACCTAATTTACTATTGTCCTCCAAGTGTTGTCCGATCGCCGCAGCGCCCGTCAAGACCGCAAACACGCCCTCTGTCGACGCGATAACCGACGCTCGAGTACTGCACCGCTGTGCGCAGCGCGCCACCGGCGTCTTTGTCGTCGCCCTGAACCGTGCGCGACGCTCGCTCCGCGGCGTGGCACGCGCGTACGCGCATCCCGCCGCGGTGCGCACGGGCACACTCGACGGCACCATCTCGCGAGGCGGCGAACACTGAGGGAGAGACTTTCTCGGCAGAATTCGACGCCCCGACACTCGTCACCATGGGCGTCGATCCACTCGCGGCGATGTCGAGCGCCATGCTCCTCATCGCCGTGAGCATAGCCGCGGCGGAGCAAAGACCATCGGTCCTGGTGCGTGAAATTCATCGGCGCGCGCGACGATCGAGGCATGGTCGAGCGAATCTGGACGACTGACCCATCGTGAACACCATGCGCTTTCCCTTCGTAGAGTTTTGGATTTCTGATGGCTTTCGCGGTGGATCGCGTGTACGACGGGAGAAGGAATACGTTCGTTCTCTCTCGAACGCAGAGAGACGTGTGGTGGGGGGTATTGGGATTGTGCATGTTCGTTCTTCTAGGAAATTGCGCGACGCAGACCGCGTACATAATCTTTGGGCCGACTTGGCCGAAGAACACGTGGCAAGCGAATGTATTGAGGTATATAGGATTTGGAAGGTTAGATGGGGTGATAGATTACGTGCTTTTCTTCGTGCCGTACTTTGGGATAGCTGTGGCGGGAGCGAGCAAGCTTTATAACGACAGAATGAGCCAGAGTGAGCTCGACGGCCCGACGCCAACGACTGCACCGGCCAGCTCGCAAAAATTGCTTTTGAGATTGACAGTGGGAGCGGCATCAGTTGCGGCGGTGACAGTTCCATCAGTGTCGTCGATTGTGTACTTGTTATTCGTGGTATCGTATTTCATCTCGGAGTTGCGAAAGGGCAGTGAGAACTTGAAATTTGAAGTGGCGAGGGAGAGGTTGCTGAACTTGCCATTCAGCGCGGCCATGGGATGCCTATGCTATACGGCGATCCACTTTATGACGATATATATGTACCAGCTACCGGAGTTACAAAGCGCAGCTCGAGAGTCATCAGCGCAACTACTCGGTCTGTACTCGATGGATAGAAACGAGGGACCGGTTGCGCGACTGCTGCGCTTGACTCAGATAATTTCGATTGGAGTGTTATTTATGGGCCTGTGTGCACTAGAGGCAAATTGTGGTGAATCTGTCGTTGAGCACGAAGATGATATCCGCAGACCGTTGATGGAGGATGATGCTCAGTCAGACGTTCCTGACGCACTCGGTCGGGACATCATAGTTGATCGCTTATTGGCTCGTTTCGGAGGTATTCTGGGAGGATTTGCATTGTTGCTCGTGGGATTGCTAGTGAGTAACATCGTGGCGTATCCGATGCTTTTAGTTGGCCTCGTGCTAATCGTGCATCCCGTGCGACATAACACTTTTGCCAAGATTCATGGTCCGTTGATTTTCACGTACTTGGTGGCGTGGACTGTCGGTGAGTACATCTTGCTTTGCATACCACCAATCGTGATAGCATCGATGAACAGTAGAGTTAGAGCTCTTTTGGAGGCATTTGGGGCGCTACCAGCGCGTGACGGAGAGCAGTCTGGCGTCAATGCGTGTTACATGGGTATTCTGCTATTGTCTCTTGTACTCGTTGGTTGGCTCACAAAGAATGCTAAAAATACTCCGACGGACGATGAACTCGAAGAACATGTTCAAAATGGTACTTTGACGGATTACATTCCGTTAGATGATCTTGAAATAGAGCAACAGCCGGCAGAGAGTGCCGGAGATTTGCCACTTGTTCAATTGATATCGCACTTGTTGGTACCGTTTGCACTCTGGATCGTGGCATTGTCCAGAGCAGATTTCATCCACGCAGCATTATTATTAGCCTTCCTATTCAACATTGTGAAACCGGGTGATCGTACAATTTTACATCTCACAGCACAGATTTTAGCAGGCATCATCGCTGTGTTGTACTTTTGGGCGATAACGACACGTATTGGTATTTTCAGTGGATATGAGTCACGATGGAAGTCGACGTTAGGGTTGGTGGGACTCGACCAGTCGAGTACGATTCACACAACGGGACCGTTCGCGTGCATTCTCGTGGTCATTTGTATAGTTTTGTACCTGCAAAAAGTGTTGAATGCGCTTACGCCAGAAAGTGAGCCCGCGGAGACGACGAGTCAAGGGACTTTCAATGCTATCACTTCCTTGGGGAAAGCATTGCTTTATGAGTTTTCATCTATGACTATGAAACTTGTCGCTCGTTTCGGTGCATATTTCGTCCTTCTGGTAGGTTTGGCCACACTGGAAGTGTCAAAATGTTCGTTGATCAATCTGGTGCTTTTGGCACTTCTAGGTCTCAACTGCATCGTCAAACGTCACCCGCATGAAACTGATTCCAGGCGATGGCGACCAATTCTTTTATACTGTTTGTGTAATTTGGCCGTTCGTTACACTTTTGGTGCTTTTCCACTTGATAAGATATTTGGATTTTCGAGTGATTTGACAGCCTTTCTTGAAAACACTGTTGGTTTAGCCCAAAATGTAGAGCCTGGAAAGCTCATGTCAGAATTGCTTGGACCAAGTATCTTGCTTGTTTTCACTTACTTTCATGAAATTGGATTGCTTTCGTTGACCAGCTCGATGGACGAACGTAGGAGCTTACCATTGGCGGCAACTGAACTTGGATTTCTTCCGCTTGTTAAGAGAGCGATAATTTTACATGCGAACAAGGTTGTTACGATTTGCACAATCTTATTCGTATTAGAAAGGCGTGATCTTCTGGGTCTTCTGATGCTAGCTGCGCTCATAGCGTCGACGTTATCGATGAAAACGACGGAGGGGCCAACTGAGTTGGTAGGTACCATCGCATTGGTTTCGGCAATCATGGATTACGCTTACAAAATCCAGTGGATGCAACAAGGTGAACATTGGAGTATCTTACCAGTACTAGGTGCTCACAAGTGGCCCGAGTCGTCCCTTGGGTTCGTTCCTGAAAACGAATCGATGCTTCGCTATCCAGTTCTGGTGATTTTTTCAGTAGAATTGACGAAAGTCACGAGAGGATGGTTGAGTAAGTTACCGCCGGCGCTCAAGTCTGGCTGCTCTCCTGAGCCATGTCATTTATTCTGGCCTCAACGGGATACACGCACAGTGCTGATGAAACGAAAAGCTGAAATGATGGAATCGAGTGTGTCGATGGATAGCGTAAACGTCAGCGATGATGAAGCGGAATCCGATAGCTTGTCTGACTTGGGAGATAATCGTAGCAATTCTGGAAGCGACAAAGCACGTATAGAATTCACGAAACGGATACAAGAAAATGCACGTACAAACTTCGGGCAGCTTGCGATGATGTTATCTATAGTGCCGGAATTGATTGAAGGCTTGATGGCAAATCTCATGCCGGGGTTGCTGTACGTTGTCTTTGCCATTGTTGGAATCGCTTCAACAAATATCCTCTCACTCTTGTACTTGGGGGTCACGTGGAAGTTGGCCAATAGTAAACTTGGTTCATATCCTCGAGATAGACTACTTTTGTGGCGCTCTACTACGATGGTGTGTGCTTTGATCGTCTTGTGGCAGTATACTGTATCGATTGAAGTCATACGCAGCGGCGTTGATGGGTTGACTCCCCCTCCACCCCCTTCCCCACCGCCAGCTTTGAGGTCACTTCTTTCTGTCAACTCTGAAAAACTTAGATTGACTCGGGAAACAAAGCAGTGGCTTGCTGTCCTTCCGTGCAGCAAAATGATGTTGTTTGGTTACTTCAGTGCCTTTTTCATCGCCGCATGTCAGCTGAGGATGGATGCCATTTTAGCTGGTTTGGAAGAGCGAGCTAGACTTACAATCGAAGCTTCGCAAGCTGAAGGTGAAGACATGGACGATCAAATGGTTGCAGAACTTGTTTCGACCATGATTCCCCGTCAGACCCCGACTCAGACAGCCCTGCTTCCAGCGCAGGCGCAAGAGACGTCATACATGGATATAGTTTTCGCACCGCTTTCGTGGGAAGCGAGTGCCACGTGGACGCTGTTGGAGTGGGTACGGTATTTCTATTTGAGATACGCTGTTGAATGGGCGCTTGTATCAGTGATTGTACTCGGCACTTTCTCAAGGGATTTGATACACATCGGCTATTTGATTCTGCCATTCTACTTTCTCCGATCACGCAATGCTCTGAGTAAGGATGGTCAGACAGGCTTAAGGCTGCTACAAATCTACAATATCACCGTCATCGGAGCCGTTCTCTTATACCAGGCGCCCATGGAAGCCTTACTCGGGAGTTGGTACGGCCCGTCCGATTCGGAATGTTCGTTTCTTCAGGGGATGGGCTTTTACAAGCTTCCGACGGTGCTCGGAGTGCAAGCCGGGCAACTTACTACAGATTTATTCATTTTTGGCGTCGTTCACCTCCTGCGGAGTATCATCACTCAACCAAAATACAAAGCGGCGATGGTCATGATGCGTCAGTCGATCGAAGCTCAGCAGATTGTGAATGATGCCCTCAAACACGGATGGGTCCGCGAAAGTCTCTCTGCATGTTTGGCAAAGATGAAGGAAAAGGATAATCGACGTCGACGAGTTGAAGATATCAGAGATGAAATCACTACTTTATCGCGAGAAATTTTAGCCGTCGAAAGTCGTAGAGAAGATGGTCCACGGCGCCACACAGGTGACCGCAAACCTCCTAGTGACACATTGCGTCGTCGACGAGGCCAAGGCGGTGATCCTGGTGATCACGCCGGTGAGTGGATGGAAGAAGACGTGACGGACTATCAGGCTTTTGAAGATGATCTTCCACGAGAAGAGGCTGATTCGAATGCAGAGAACATCCACGAGTACGAAATGAATATGCGAAAGAGCTTACAGGATAAGGAAAAGACATTGACTACGCTGCTTCACATTTGGCTCATGGATAAAAGCTCGACGTTTGGTCTGGTGTTCGGAGCTTTTCTCAAGACGTGGCCGTGGATTGCAGCGCCTCATAATTCGATGTCTTACTTCTTCATGATCCTGTCATTTGCTATCGATTTTTCCCTCGTCGCAATCGTTTTCCCGACATCTATACTTGCATATGGATTGATGGCGTACCCAAAGGTACCGCATGGATTCTGGCGTTTGATTCTCTATTATGCTGAGTCAATATTGTTGATTGGATACATCTTGACGATTCCTTGCACTCTTCAGTGTACAGACGTGACGATGTGCTCGTACGTACCTTTGATATTCGGGATTTCCACTGCGAATGATGCGTTCATACCCAACGTGATCGGCGCATTCATGGCGTACGTCGCCGTGATGATACATCACAACGCGCAACAAACTCTTGCGCATGTCGACAACACGAAGACGGATGACTCAGATGATGAGGACGACAAAACATCATTCGCTATCGATGCCATCTTTTCACGTTTGAAGAATTTTAACATCGATGGCACGTACCAGCTCAACAAGGATGCGGAGTCGTCGCCTCTGCACATTGAGGTGTCGCGAAGCATACTGGCAGAAGCTGACAATTTCTTTCAGCGCATCTTGACTCAAGAGGCGGAGTACGGACCTTCATTCGTGTCAGTTTCGGTGTTATCAGGACAAAGCACACCGACCGATTGGGATGATATCACAGCGCGCATGAACGAAGCTCTCGTCAGTCATCAGATGTTGTCTGATGCCGCGCCATCGACGTACTACACGCTTGAATTTGTCCAAGCAGACACCGAAGGTTTGCAGAACGATCCGGAACACTCCGTCGCGATATTCCGTATTCTTACGTCTACGTCACTATTGTGTCCTAGTGCTGAAGTGAGTAATACTTTGAAAGCCTTACAGCTGCGAGAAGCCGCCGGCGAAGCAGACACTCTGCCGCTCGGTCTCACATCGGTTCGTGGTTTCCATCAGGAGGGACAAGATTTCTACACCGCAACGCTTTGTTTTGATATCTTGGCAACGATTTTTGTCGCTATCTTCTACCAAAGCACCGTGGACTCTGACTCCGATGCGCTGGTGGAAACCTACTATCAAGGCTTGTTCAAAATTGACTATGTCCTCTCGGTGTTTGTCTGTTTGGTGCTCATCGTCGCTGACGGGGTCATTTACATGAAGAAAGCAAAGGTTGCTAAAGTCTTCTATCATTACTTGACGTATGCCGGGTTCGTTGCATTTCTTTTGAGGATTTTCCACAGCAACACGACGACTCATCATTCGCACTTACAGTTGTTCTTCTTGGTAAAGTCTGTATCCTTCGCGCTAGGGGCTCGGCAAATTCGCTCTGGCTTCCCCACCGAAGTATTCACAAACAGCTTGATTTTCCAACGATCGGATATAATCTCGTTCGGTGCTTTCATGACGTACTTCTCCATACCGTTCATGTATGAGTTACGCATCTTGCTTGAGTACGCGTGCACGGACAGCGCCCTGGATCTTTACGATTGGTTAAAGCTCGAGAACATCTCGCGCGACTTGTTCAGAATCAACGTGCGTAACAATACGTACAGAAAATATCACCCGTTCGGCGAACCGCAGCCGTGGTGGAAAAAAGTGTTCCTCGAAGGAGGTGGTCTATTCACCATCATCTTCAGCTTGCTAGTGGTGCCATTCTTCGTATTCAGCACGTCGAACCCACAGGTTGACATCAATCCCGTGTACGACGTACGCTTCAACATGAGTTTGATTGGAGCTGAGAACACGTTCACCTACCCCATCTTCGACGGTGGTTTTAGGAAAACTATTGAAAGCACGTCGTGGCAAGCGTTACGAACAGATGCCCCGAAACCACTGATAAACAAACCGGGTCAGATCCAAGAAGTGTGCCTCGCGCAAGACAGCGATTCGGTTTGGTCAACGCCTCCGCCGTCGATCGAAGCTCTGAAAAAGTCACTCTCAAAGGGTGCGAGTCTGAACACGGGCTGGATATTTAAACGTCATCTACCCCTGGACAACCCCATTCTGTACTCAGACGGCATTGATTACGAGTTCTCGCAGGAGGAAGCGGAAGCCTTGATCAGAGTGATAAATGGAGAACAGAACAATGTTTTCCTCGAAGATATTTACCCGCGGGTGTGGCATTTACACGGAAAAGGCAAACCGGTGCCTAAATATTCGAGTGAGCAAAGCGTAAGCTGCACACTAGCTCTAAACGGCATCAATTCGACGGCGCCGTGGTGGTCGGTCGATTGTGGCACTTACGTGGCGGTGAAACGCGGCGCGTCCGCGGATGGACGTCAACGCCTCAATTGGTGGCAGCCTTGTCACGAGTTTGAAAACGGTCCAGAAATCGTCCTGATATCGTCCGAAGTTCCTACCGGCGTTTTCGCCACATTCAGCCAGTTTGTCGGAGGTCTCACTGGTGTGTACGTCGTGTACATTTTGACTCTGGCGTCCATCGTGAGAGGATTCACAAACAATTTGGTCGGTAGTATTCAGCACATCGATTTACCTTCGACGCATCGCCTCATATCGCTGTGCAGCGATATTTACAGCGCTCGTCAAGTACGCGACTTCGTGCTGGAAGAGCGTCTGTACTGGCTCCTCATACGTATCTACAGATCTCCGGCGGTGTTGTTTGAGTTCACGCGGACCTCCGACGGATCGGCGATGCCGTTGCGTCCCATGCGTCCAAAGACGGCGTAGCGCTCGATGAGCGTCGCTCAAATGTAAATTAGCGATTTAGAAATTATAGGACTGAGATGAAATACCGATCCCACCTCATTAGAAGAAGTGTAGAGCGCGAGCGATGGATCGTTCACATTGTTCCGCGCTCTTCAATAATTCCGAGAAAAGCGGAAACAGCCGCACAACTCGCCGCGCGTCGCTCGACTTTCGCGACACAGACGACGCGCTCGGTGAGAAGAAAATAAAGAAAATAAATGGCGGGGGGTGGTAACGCCGCGAGCGATGCGTCGCACGTTTTACCGGCGAAGAAAGCTAAAACAGTACCGAACAAGGCACCGGAGACGAAAACTCGTTGCGTCCGTGAATCGGGGGTCTGTACCTGCATGCTCGAAGCGGTGCTCGTGCAATGCAAGAGCTGCATCGAAAACAATCCTTCTTGGTCGTGTTTTGCGAGCCCTTTCTCTTCGACGATGCAGAAATTGTTTCAGCACCCGAAAGCTGAAGAAGCGTTTGGGTTCATACGAAGTAGTAATATTCCATACGACGCAAGAAATGCTCTGAGATGGGCGATGCGAACGGACAAGTTTGACATTTTTAAAGCCATTTTCAACGACAACAGATCCAAATACTTTCATTCTCCAAGCGTCTTTGCTAGTTACTATTCAGATTTTCTCATGAACACGGGGGCGGTTTCGCATTCGATGGTGCCTTACTTGGATTTCCTCGCCAAGGAAGGGGCAGTGCCGACGCCCAATCACCTCACCACATTGATCAATAATTGGGACACTCTGCATGGCGTAGATATAGTTGCGTGGTTAGTAAATAATGGTATCCAGGTGGATCGATCTCACGTCGAGAGCGCGATTTTTTGTTCAAACGTGAGCGCATTGAGATGCTTCATGGACTTGAACTTTCCACTTCGTGCAGAAAAGCACTTCGTGCATCAAGCGGCTGAAAATATAGATGTCGAAACCGTGAAGTTTCTACTCGATGAAGTTGGACTTCAAGTTTCAATTCCAGAACCGTTGAAAGATATTCGAATCGCGTGGGAAAATTCAGTCACGATCGAAGAGAAACGTTACGAAGATCCGCTGGGCATGGATACGGCATACCGTCGTCTTAGGCAGTATTTGCTCGCCAAAGAGGGATATTCACCCGAGATGGATCGGAAGCGTTTACACAAAATTTTGCAACTCTTCGAGGCGAACAAGGAAGCTTACTCTTGCGCGGATTATCTGGATATGATGAAGTTTCTCAAGCACCTGCACGATGAAACGCTAAACCAAACCATTGTCTGACAAAGCGCACGATGATTACTTCATTCGAGTCGAAGAATGTATGCTACCACTAAAATTTGATTGTTACAAACTAAGAGCATGAATGAATCCCCCCTCACAGAACGATTATTTCATCGCCAGCTCCACCGGAATGACTACCGTATCTCTTCGCCTGTTCCTTGACGCGCTTGACATACTTCGCTTTCGATCGTCGCAACTGATCGTACGCCTCTGCCTGCGCTGGATCGCACATGTTCGGCGAATCCAGCAACTCCTGCACTCCAACCAAAATTTGCTTGATGGAGACGGACGGTTTCCACCCCTTCTCTTCGTTCAGAATGCTCAAGCACACCTTGCCGGTTGGATACACGTTTGGATGAAAGAATCCAGTCGGAAACGCCACCCGCGGAGGTTTCGCCGGGTAATCGTGTCCAAACTCCAACCTGAGCGGATACAACCCTCCAGCCCAGGGCGTGTCGGGCTTCCCCGGGATCTTACAGTCCCACACCCGCAGATTCGTCGTCACGTCACCTTTGGCGTCCCGAGTCGTCGATGGCTTCGCGATGAAACCGTGCGGGTGGTCTTTGCGCCAGTCCTTGCGCTCTTGCGCCAGTCTGGACGTGATCAGAGATTGCATCTCTCACCCCCTTCACTCTCGTCGTGCTGTCACGGTGCGCGCGCGTCGTCTCGACGCGCGACGGTGAATGTCGAGATGACGGTGTGTTTTCGTGATTTGAACGCCGACGGAGAGCGACGAGACTACTCGAATTTGGATTTAAAAGCTACGACTACCGTCGAAAGGACGCGCCCATCGACTCGATGCGAATCACGCGCGCAATCGATCACAACTCCACGCCGCCGTACGCGCGCTCGAGCTGCCGCGGGGGTTTCATCCCGCTCACCCAGTCGGACGCGTGCGTCGGCAAGAGTCCCATATTGTTCAGTTTATTCAGCGCCAGATATAGTCCGATCAACTGTATCCCGCAAAACATCAATCTCGGCACCGCCACGCTCACGTTCTTATCGCCGTCCACGAACCTCTCGAACGTCGCCCTGGAGTGTAATATCGCCTTGGTCGTCTGCGCCACGCCGCCGAAGACGGCCATGATGCTAAACACTTGCACCGAGTTGCCGCTCATCCACATCATGAAGACCATCATCGCGATCGAACTCACGGATGATTTCGCGAAGGCGAACGCGCGTTGTTCCCTGAGTTTGCTCCGCTCGCGCTCCATCGCGCTCTCGTCCATCGTCGCGGCGGTGGTGGTCGTCCCCGTCGAGCTCTTCGTTCGATCGGCGTCTCGCGCGCGCGTCGCCTCACCGCCGCGCGCGCGCGGGTCGTACCCCGGCGGGTACGGCACCGGTCTCGAGACATCGTTTCCCTTCGCGCGCGCGCGCGGACGCACCGCGTACGATCCGTCCATCGGCGCGGTCGTGCGCTTCGCGTCGATTTCGTCGCGCGCGCGTCTTTGGAGACGCCGAGCGTTACTCTCGCCCACGCTCGAAACGCACGCGGTTCGAACGCGCGAGGGGGGCGCGGAGATACGCGGTCGGTGAGACGCGCGCGTAAAAAATCGACGCGAGCGTTCGAAGGGGCGCGCGCGACGATCGGCGGTGAGGCGCGCGCGAGGACGGACGGGGATGGGGCACTACAATCCGCTTTGGAGACGACGTCTGCGGCGAGGGGAGACGGAGTCGACGGACGAGGACGAGGACGAGGAGAAGAACGCGGCCGAATTCGCGGCAAATGAGCGCGAGATCTTTCGACGGCGGCTCGCTCGCGGTCATCGGGCGAGACTTGAGGTTGAGGAACAAATGCGGCGGGTGCGAGAGGTGCAAGAGGGACGCGCGAGGCGAGCGGAGATGGAGGCGGAGATGGAGGAAATCAGGCGCAGGCTGACGGAGATGGATACGATTGAAAATGCGTACAGTACGAGTCAGGTAGACGCCGAGCGTGCGGCTGAACGCGCGGCCGAGGCCATGACTGAAGCTTTAGATGCTCAAATCAGCGGTGACGCCGAGGCTTATGCTTTGATGAACGCGTGGTCGCTGTACGAATCCTCGTGGTCAAATCTCGATGAACGCATCAAGAAAATACGTTTCGATGAGTCTTCACAGCACCTCGTCATTCAAATGCGTGACATTCCATGGCCACCAGACGAGAGTGTCATGCTCACGCAGATGGCTGCATTGGAAAGATGGACGAAACGCGATGAGAAAAAGGAATCCAAACACGAGGAGTCATCAACCGCGTACAGAAGAGCGTACAAGCGAGCGTCTCTGCGTTGGCATCCCGATAAATTCGCGGGCAAGTTTGGAAAGTATCTCGATCCGAATCACGCGGACGAAATTTGTCAACGGGTGCAAAGTATTTCTCAAATCATCAACGACGAGTGGTCGTCCAGGATGGTCAATGTCCCAAAGTCGTAGGCGCTACCATCCGTGGACTCGATGGTGTGCGACGGCGCGATCGAATGCGGCTAAAGCGGCGTACTCTGAGTACTCGCTCAGCACGTCGTACGAATAAGCTCCATCTAGATCAATTCGCAGAGGTCCGGCGATTTGCTTACCGTTCACAGTCTCGATGAGCACCGTGTCACAGCGAATCATCGCCCACTTGACGAGCTCAACGATAGTGGCCAGCGAGATCGAAGCGTTCCAGCCATTCTCGGTCCCGTGTCCCGTGTTGACGAGAGTGGGAAGACACATGCACCCGCCCGCCGTCACATGCCCCGTGTACCAGACGCATCGTGGTGCTACGACGCGGCACAGCGGAGGAAAACTCGGAAACTCACCGTGCGGGAAAGAAAACTCGAGAAGAATGTGATCCATGCCGTGGCTCGCCTTTAGCCTCGCGAGATCTTTCACGAGAGTTTTACCACCGGGACACGACGTGTCGAAACATGAAGAGTCGAGCTGAAACCTCCACCTCGATATGTCCTCATCCACATGTGACAAATTTTTGAGCAAGAAACCATCCGCGCTCTGTCGCTCGAGGCACTTGAATTCGCGCAGCAGCAACGCGGCTTCTTTGTCTTGAATTTTCCTTCTCACGAGGCTATTCATGTCGTCGCGTCGAAGAGTGAAGATGAGGTTTTCTTCT